>ERZ1106976.43-NODE-43-length-126437-cov-6.193611_pt1 | contig 126437 bp, 108 predicted proteins | sample MGYA00403687_ERZ1106976 | MGnify/ENA primary metagenome ERZ1106976 (study PRJEB35170, sample SAMEA104062446) | human gut metagenome | biome: human gut; feature: human-associated habitat; material: faeces | place: Denmark | collected 2013-02-22 ... | reverse complement strand
CTATCGAAAGAGGGGGTCAACGGGGGAGAAAACGCACGAGCAAGCGTTCTGCGCAGCGAGGGTGTTTGCTCCCCCGTCAAACCGTCACAAACTTATGTTATACAGCTCCGCAGCGCCGATAAGTCCCGCGTCGTTGCGGAGCTTGGAGAGAGCGACGTTTGCGTCCCTGAGCAATCTGGGGCGGAGCATATCCATGAAGCGGTCTCCCTCGGCTGTTATACCGCCGGAAATGACGAACATTTCGGGCTGGAAGAGCTTCACAAGGCTGTTTATGCCGATAGCGAGATAGCGCATATAGTTATACACCACGCCGCGGGCAACGTCGCAGTTCACGTCAAGCGCCGCGAAGATGACCTTGCCGTCCAGCTTTGAGGGGTCGCCGTCGACCAGCTCGGCAAGCCTTGAATGGGGATTCGCACGGATTGCGGACGCCGCCTGATTGACAAGCGCGGTCGCGGAGGCGTATTTTTCAAAGCAGCCGTTCAGCCCGCAGGGGCAGTCGGGTCCGTCACAGTTGATGACGAAATGCCCAAGCTCGCCGGCGCGGTTGTTATGACCATGATATATTTTCCCGCCGATCATGATGCCGCCGCCTATGCCCGTGCCTATCGTCAGCATGATTATATCCTGAAACGCCTTGCCCTCGCCCGCGACCTTTTCGCCGATGAGTGCGGCGTTGCCGTCGTTTTCAAGGAAGCAGGGCTTGTTCAGCTCGTGTTCAAGGTAGTCGCAGATATATGTGTTGTGGAAGGGCAGATTGCCTGCACCGACGACATAGCGGCTGTCTTCGGAGATCGATCCGGGTGAGCCTACGCCCACGGCGGGGATATCGTATTTTTCGGAAAGATTGCGGCAGAGGCTTGCGATGTCGCTGAGTATCGCCCCCTCGCCGTCCTCCTTGCGGGTCACGATCTTTCCTTTTTCGATTATTGTATGATCGGGGGCGACGACGCCGTATTTGATCGCCGTGCCGCCGATATCAATGCCTAAAAGCGTACTCATGAAATGGCCTCAACAAATCTGCGGGTGATGTCACGCGGGCGCGTAATGGCCGTGCCGATGACCGCTGCGTGCACCGGGTAAGAGAACACCTTCTGCAGCTGGCCGCGCTCCCAAACACCGCCCTCCGCGATGACCGGCACGTTCAGCTCCGTCGTGATGCGGGAAAGCAGATCGTAGTTCGGAATAGCCGTGCCCTTCGTCTTTGCCGTGTAGCCGCACAGCGTCGTGCCGACAAGGTCAAAGCCGATCTCCGCCGCGTGCTTGCAGTCTTCATAGCAAGAGCAGTCCGCCATGAAGAGCTGATTCGGGTATTTTGCGCGCGCTTCCTTGAACAGCGTGTCAAGATCAAGGCCGTTCGGACGCGGACGGTCTGTTGCGTCCAGCGCGATAATCTCCACGCCGGTTGCCGCCAGTGCATCGATTTCCTTCATCGTCGGCGTGATATATACATCACTGTCGTCGTATACGCTCTTGATGATGCCGATGACCGGCAGGTCAACTTCCTTTTTGATGTCCACAATATCCTCGCAGGTGTTGGCACGAATGCCCACAGCACCGCCCTCTTTTGCGGCAAATGCAAGGTGGCCCATAAAGTGGTAGCCGTAAAGCGGCTCATCCGGCAGCGCTTGGCAAGAGACAATTACGCCGCGGTGGATCTGGTTTAAAATTTCCTGATTTGTCATAAAAACGCATCCTTTCGTTTTTGAAAACATCCTGTATCTCTATCTTAGTACGCTTTGTACGTTGCCTTGAGCCCAATTTCAAACATACGGCTCCACGGCAGGAAAATATCTTCCACGGTTACTTTGTCCGCAACGGACGTCATTTCCGTCTTTACGAACTTGCGCAGCTCCTCCAAAACGGCGTTGGCCGCCTTGCCGCGCTGCTCTTCGCACCAGAAGTACGTCATGCCCCACTGCGGCAGAATGTGCTCCGTCACGTAGCTGCGCACGACCGCACCGTAGCCGAAATCCTCGATAAAACGCTCCACAAGGAAGTTCTGCTTCGCTTCGGTATTATTCTGGTACATATTGTTCACAATCATCGCGAGCACCGTGCCCATGGAGTTTGCAGAGGTGTTCCAGCCTGCATAACCTGCAAGCTTCATCAAAATACCTTGCTTATTGAGCACGCGCAGAAGCTGCAATTCGCCGCCGTTCGTGTAGGCATTGTCGAGGATCGCCGTCGGAATGCCGCGCTTCAAGCAATCGTTCACAAAGTACAGAAACTCTGCCATATTGCGCTCCACATCATAGTTGATGTTGTTCGCCGGCTGATTTGCGGCTTCTTCCATCTCGTTTGCCGGAGCGGTGATGCCCATCACAACGTCGGCGTCGGCGAGCGACGGCACAGCGATGCAGCCCGCCGCCATGACGTGGTACTTTACGGTCTCATTGAGACTTCTGTCCTCGTAGTTCGGGATCAGCTGCGGCGCCAGCGTGGACGCATACTTGAGGTATACGCGTGGGGTGTTATTCTCAAGCGCGTTGATGGCGCGGGAGACAAGCACCATGCCGAGCTCATCGGCGCCCGGGTACAAAATCACACGGTCATTGAGCACCTTCTCATCGATCTTCGCGCGCACGGTCTTCTGGTCCATTGCGGTGTAGCCGTACTTTGCGGAATCGTCCTGCGGGATGATGAGAAAATCAATCGTGCCGTCCTCCACAAGGTCGAGCGTGCGGATATTGAAGTTGCCGTTAAATGTACGGCGGTCAAGATAATCTTTAAGCGCCGCGGGGTCTACCTTGGCTTTCAACTCAGAAAGCTCGTTCGCGTCACCCATGCCGAGCTTTTCAAGGTGCGTCAGACGGCCGATATGGTGAATCTCTTTGCCGTAAAGCTCATAGTAATCCGGCTCCTCATCGTCGGAGGAATATTTCGGGCAGCGCATGATGCACTGGAACGCGTACAGCTTTACCTGCGGGTTCTTTTCGCGCAGTTCTTTTAAAAGCATCAGACGTTCCAAAACCGTCTCCTCGGAAAGATGGTGCAAGCGCGAGGGAATCAGGCCGCCATACAGCAGCGTATCGATGGAAATGACCGCCGCGTCTACCTTTTCGATATTTGCGATCAGGAAATCGCGGATGAATTCATAAGACGCCGGGGTCTTCTTCTGGCCGAGATGTTCCGGGCGAATGATCGTATACTTTTCGCCGTTGAAAATTTTGGACGGGAAATCAAAGTTGCAGGGGCGCTCGTCGAGCGGCAGCAAAATAATGTTTTTCATGGTAGCCTCCTTTTACGCGCGGATGATCTTCCACGCACGTGTGTTGATGTTCTCCAGCTTCACGTCCGCACCGCCGCCGATGTACAGGCCGCAGTCCTCCGGCACTTCAAAATCGACCCTGCCGGGTGCGAAGTCAAACACATTGCCCTTGAGCGGCAGGTTCTTAGACGGCTTACGGGTGAAGTCAATGTTTCTGAGCTCCACTTCGCGGATGTTGCCGTCCACGCCGTAAATGCCCATGGCGTTCTCACCCATGCAGGTCACGCCGTCAATGTGCACGTTGCGGATGGCGCAGTCGGTCTCGCGGTGTGGGTCCTGCTCTGCCGAGATAAGGTAATCGTGCTTTACAGCCATCATGAAGATCGGCTCGCCGTTACCCCACCAGTTGCCGGCGCGTACACGCGTGTCAACAATCATGTTGCTGATGCGCACATTCTCCACAAGTGCGGACGTATCGTTGCACATGAAGCAGATGCCGCGGTTGCTCTCCTTGATGATACAGTTCGTGATGATCACGTTGCGGATATGGCTGTAACTGTAGCCGATGACAATTGCTTTCGAGCAGGAACGCAGCACGCAGTTCGTGATGACGATGTCCTCGCACGGTTTTGCCCAATCCGTAATGCCGGAAAGCGCAATGCAGTCGTCGCCGCTCGAAATATGGCAATCGGCAATAATAACACCTTTACAGCTCGCAATATGGATGCCGTCGTCGTTCGGCACGTTGAGGCTGGTGTCAATCGTAAGGCCAAGCAGCTTTACATTCTCGCACGCGTTGAAGCTGAACGTCCAGCACGGCGCGTCGATAACCTTAATGCCGCGCACAGTAACATTCTTCGCATTGTGGAAGAAGATGCACTGGCTCGGGCGCGTGCCGATGGGGTATGTGCATTCGGCTTCCTGCTCCTTTGTGAACGGAACACGGCTGCTCGGTACGTTCATCACGCTTGTATCATAAAACGATGTGCCGGAAAGGTCAATGGTGCCGCTGCCGTCGATAGTCACATTGTCGTGGTCACGGTTGATAAGCAGGGCACGCAGAACGCCCATTTCATTGTGGATAAAATCCTGTGCAGGGTAGTCGTCGATATTCGTGGAACCCTTTAAAACAGCGCCCGGCTCCAAATGCAACGATGCACCATTCAGATGGATTGTACCGGTAATGAACACGCCGCCGGGAACGAGCACGGTCTCGCCCGTCTCCCCTGCGCGGTCCACAGCCGCCTGAATGGCTTTTGTGTTGACGGTCTTGCCGTCAGCCACCGCACCGAAATCTCTGATATTTAACATTATCTCTTTCCCCAATTCTTTTTAGAGCTCATATTTTCTGCACCGATATATTCGGTGTAACAGACATCTTAAATCAATTTCAAGTTTAAAAAGTAAGAATAATGAAGCAAGGGCGCAGGACCTTTTGCGTCCTGCGCCCTGCATTCAGATCATTATTCAGGTTTCAGAAGAGCAATTAGCCTTCCGTGGTGCCCTTTGCGATCTCGAGTACGTTCGGGTTAGCATCCAGATAAGCCTTGAACTGGGTTCTGTACTCTTCGAGGTACTTGTCGAGGCCAGCAGCCTTCAGCTTCTCGATAGCAGCATCGATGTTGTCCTCATAGGAAACCATACCGACCTTAATCGGGTAGATGGAGGAGATGATCTCGGTCTGGAGGTTCGTCAGCTCGCTCTGTACATTGGAGCTATCAAAGATAAAGCCTGCTGCCGGGGAAATGACGTAGTTCTCAGACTTATAGGTCATGTAATCGATCTGATCGTCCGGAACGTTGGAAGCATAAGCCATGTACGGCAGGTAGCCGGTCATCCAGGTATCCATGTTGTACAGAGGGTTGCCGTCGTCGCCCTTGACCTGCTCAATTCTGTGATCGCCGGTCTTGGTGTAGTGCGTGCCCTCAATGCCATAGTGGAAGAGGTCATGGTTCTCTTCGGAAGCATACAGCCAGTTGAGGAACTTGAGGCCGGATTCCGGATCCTCAGAGGTGGCGGAAATCGCATTCAGGTTCTGCACATAGGTGTAGATCATGTCCGGAATGTCATCGCCAAAAGCTTCAACCCACTTGACCTCTGCGCCTTCAACGCCGTTCTCCTGCATCGTAACGCCGGTTGCAGGGTCGAACGTCTGGGACGGAAGCATTGCGCCGAACTTAGCGTCATCGTACTTCTTCTGGGAGTCACGGTTCAGGATATCCGGGTCGATGAGACCGGCCTGATACATCTCATAGTAGGTGTTTGCGTCCTTCTTGAATTCTTCGGACTCATAGAAGGAATCAACCGTGCCGTCCTGACGGATGAGGCAGAGGCCGAGGGAGTTCTCAACATAGAACGGATAGGTATCATAGCTTCTGTGGAGCCAGTGTGCCGTATCCTGATTCTGGTGGAACCAAGTGTAAGCCTTCATACCGGTCTCATTGAGAATCTCGTCCTGAGACTTCTTCATGAGGTCGATGATGTCTTCCGTCGTATCCGGGAACTCGTCGTAGCCGACCTTCTTAGCGATGTCGGTACGGTAGTCAATGTAGGACATCGTGTTGTCGAAGGATCTCCAGTAGCACGGTACTGCGTACTCTTCGCCCTTGTAGAGGGTGCCCAGCCACTCGGTCTCAGAGAACTTATTGTAGAGGTCCGGGTAGTTCTGGATGGAATCGTGGATGGAGGAGATAGCGCCCATGCCTGCGATAGCGGAAAGGTTCTTAACGTCCTGCATAACATGCAGCAGCTCGAACTCTTCACCGGTCGTCAGCATGAGGTTCAGTTTCTCAGCATAAGCATCCCACGGGATTCTTGTGACGGAAACCTCAATGTTTACGCCGTCTTCCTTCAGTTTCTCGTTGACAGCAGCCATACCGGTCTCATAGTCCGGGCAAAGTGTGCCCGGCTGTACAATACGCATCGGGTGAATGGTGCCGTCGTCCTCTGTTGCCGAAGATTCGTCAGATGTGGAAGCATCGGACGAAGTAGAAGCCTCAGAGGAAGCAGAAGATGTGCTGTCAGCACTGGAAGTGTCGTTGTTGCCGGAGCAACCTGCAAAAGCCGTAACGACCATTGCAGCTGCCAGAGCCATAGCCAGCAGTTTCTTCGTTGTCTTCATTTCTTACTTCAACTCCTTGAAAATTGATATATGTGTAACCGTCTTCCACGGTAAACACCGAATTAAAATGTTTGCGGGCAATTAACCCTTAACAGCGCCGACAACCATACCCTTAACAAAGTACTTCTGCAAGAACGGATACAGAATGATGATCGGGCCCATGGTGATAACGGAGGTCGCCATCTTAAAGCTTTCCTTCGGCGGGTTTACGTTGACCGTAGCGCCGGCAGTAAGCTTGCTCAGTGCAGTGATCTGAGACTGAATCTTGAAGAGGAGCATCTGCAAAGAGTAGTACTTCTCATCATTCACGAGCATAACTGCGTTAAAGTAGTTGTTCCAGTAGCCGATGGCATAGAACAGAGCAATCGTAGCCAGAACCGGCATGCAAAGCGGAAAGTAAATGCCGAATGCAATCTTCACTTCGCCTGCGCCGTCGATCTTTGCGGATTCGTTCAGTTCAGCCGGGATACCGCGCACAAAGTTGCGCACAAGGAACATGTTAAAGGGATTGAACAACAGGCTCGGTACGATGAGTGCCCAGATGTTATCGTAGCAGTTCAATGTTTTACACATCATGTACCACGGAACAAGGCCCGCAGAGAAAACCATGGTGATGTAGAAGTAAAGGGACAGACCGTCTCTGTAACGGCAGGAACGGTTTGCAAGGGTGTAGCCTGCGCCGAATGTGACGAACGATGCAACGACGGTACCGACAACCGTTGAAATTGTCGTTACAAGATAGGACTGCGGAACGGATGAGGACGGCAGGAAGAGCATTTTATATGCCGCAACCGACCATTCGCTCGGCCAGAAAGAGTAACCGTTGATCGTAACCGATTTCTCACTGCTGAAAGAAACAATGATAACGAGAACAAACGGCAGGACGCATATCAGTGCGAACAGAGCAACGACGAGATAAATGACGAACGTACCGACGTTCTCCCCCGTGCTGTGCTTGATTTTGTTGTTGGTGTTAGACGGCTTTGTAGCCGCCGCAACCGTGCTGTTCATGAGCTTGTCTCCTTTCCCTGTATCAGAACAGTGCGCCATCCGGGAACTTTCTTCTGACGATCCAGTTTGCTGTGAAGACCAGAATGAAGCCGACGATGGACTGATAGAGACCGATAGCCATGGAAAGGCTCGGATCACCTGTGTTCTTAAATGTACGGTAAACGTATGTATCAATAACTTCTGCAATCGGCATCAACGAGCTGTTGTCGCGGATGATCGCATACAGCATACCGAAGTCGCCGTAGAAGATGCGGCCGACAGACATCAGGGTCATGATGCAGATGGTCGGTGCAAGCAGCGGGATCGTGATGTAAATGATACGCTTAAAGCGTGTAGCGCCGTCGATATAAGCTGCTTCGTAAAGGCCTTCGTCAATACCTGTGATCGCTGCGAGGTAAACGATCGTGTTGTAGCCCGTGTTCTTCCAAATGTTGAGGATCAGAAGAATCGGGTACCAGTAGCCGGGGGTGGAATAATAATTGATGCGCGTACCCATCAGATTGTTGAGCAGGCCCGTCTCTGTACCAAGGATACCCTGCAGCATGTAGCTGACGATAACCCAGGAAATAAAGTACGGGAAAAGCATCATGGACTGAGAAACCTTAAGGAACTTCTTCGCCTTGACCTCATTGAGGACGATTGCCAAAACAACGGAGCAAACCGTACCGACGATGAGGAACAGGATGTTGATGACGAGCGTGTTGCGCGTAACGGTCCACGCCCAGCTGGACTTGAAGAAGTATTCGAAGTTTTTCAGACCGACAAACGGGCTAAAAACACCCGTCTTGTAGTTGAACTTCTCAAATGCAATTACGATGTACGGCAGTGTCAAATAAGAAAAGATGAAAGTGTAAACGACCGCGGGCAGCGCAAGCAGGTACAAAAACTTGTTTGTCCACAGCTCTTTAAAAGGATTCACTCTCTTCTTGCTGACATCAACCAAAGCTGACGCCTTACTCATGTTTGCGATCATCCTCTCCGAATAATGTGTCTCTTCTATATAATATAAGGAAGAGTTTTGTTCACCTCTGCACAGCCGCACATATAAAATAAAGCTTATTTGCTTTATATTCATATATTGACTCTGCAAATGCGAACCCGGAATATCTCTATTCCTGCTGAAAACAAAGTGCCGACAAAACTTGGTGTTTGCCAAAGCGTGTCGTTTTGCAATCACAGCGCACCGGGCGCCCTCCCTCATGGGTCTTCCCGGAACCTCTGCCCCGTGCAGAGATACCGTTTTTGCAAACCGCTTGTTTGTTTTCGATAAACAAACTTTAACACGCTGTGAACGATTTGTAAAGTATTCTTTTTGCGATAAACTCCAAAATTTCAAAACAGCTTTGCATTTTGGCAGTTTTAAGGTACTTCACAAATTTCGCTTTTCTTCATTTTTTGAGAATCAAATCACTTTTTTCGGCTTTTCGCGATATGAAACTACGGTTTTTTACGATTTGAATCAATAATCTGATTTTTCGCTTGCGTTTAGTGCCAAAATCCGTTATCATAGAGTTATACGAAATCTAAATCGTGTTTTTCGTTCTCTTTCTGTATTTGGAGTGTTGTATTTTGTTTAAAAAAGTAAAAACCCGGCTGTTCAACCGGTACCTTTTCAGCATTTTCTGCGTGGTGGCCATAGCCGTTATACTCGTCACGCTTTTAATTTTCACCATCTACGCAAATTTGCAGATCAGCTCTGCGCGCACCTATTCTGTGCATCAGTTGGAGCAGGTCTGTCAGATGACGGACATGCTCTACAGCCAAATGCGCTCCGTTAATAATCAAATTTTGCAGAACAGCAATACGAACCGTTGCCTCTCCTCCAATACCTTCAACCGACTCATCGAAGCCGATGCAGGCATCAAGTTACGCGAGATCCAAACGGCGCAGAGCTATACGCGCTATGTTAGCCTTTATAACTCCGCCTCCAACCGTTTCGTCTCCAGCTCTACGGCAGATTTTCTCACGGATGACGATATTGCATACTATTATCGTAGATTGCCCGATAATCCCGGCGCCGATACCTGCCTTCTGCGCATGATCGGTGCAAACTACGCCACACAGCAGCTCAAGACCCGTTATGTCTATTCCTTCGTCTTCCGCGTACAGCTACGCAAAGGCGGCTCGCCCGACCTCATCATCGTAGACGTGGACGAAGATTATTTCAACGATTCCATATCGAACCTGCGCACCTCGAACGGCTTTCAACAGGTCCTGCTTTTGAACCGTTACGGCGAGGTTTTCTCCACCAATATCGCTGAAGGTGATTCAGAAACCTTTACGCATGCAAAATCCGACAATACTATTGTCTCCGTGGAGGATTTCCCGAAGCTGACCGACAATTCCGGCTCCTTCTCCTACACCTGCGCTGACCATACCGAAGCGCTCGTCACCTACGCCAAGGCGTCTTCCTCCGGCTTTACGATCTTCAATATTGTGCCGTACTCGAATATTTACAGCGGTCTCCCCCAGCTCGCCATCATCACGTTACTCGCCGGCATTCTTGTGCTCTGCGTCGGCATGTTCATCTCGTTCCGCACCAGTGCAAAGCTCTCCGCACCAATCGAAGTGCTCTACAACAACTACGTCAAAAAGCCGTCGAACGACCATGCCGGCGATGAGCTCGACCAGCTCAGCAAGGCCTTTTCCGATATGTACATGAAAGCCGATAAGCTGGAACAAGGCCTCATCTCCTCCTATTCCGATTCCAAAAAGCGCAACATTCAGCGACTTATGCACGGCGAGTATGGACAGATTCCGAATTACATCGAAGTATACCAAAGCTACGGCATCGACCTCACCGCGCCGTATTACACCATCGTCATTATCAGTGCAGCATCCAAAGAGTTGCGCTTCGGCCCGGATGACCCAAACTATTTCATTTACAGCTACGCTCTCGAAAACCTCGCCACCGAAGTTTTGGGGCAGTTCGGCAGTGTCGTACCGTACCGCAATTCGCACAACTTTCTCGTGATGTTGCTCCCCCTGCAAAAGAACGCCTACCCGGAAAAGCTTGTGCCAGAGCTTGAGCGCGTGTGCGAGGTCATGCAGCGCGAGTTTGCCATGAACACCACCATCTGCATCGGCACCATCGTGGAGACAGCCGTCAATATCAACCTCTGCTATGAGGCGACGAACATCGCACTGGAATATTCCGCCATCCGTAATCAGGGCAAAATTTTCTTCGCCTATGAGACCGGCCAGAATATCAATCTCAACTCATACCACAACAAGCTCCACATGAAGCTTGCCGAGCACATCCGCGCAAATGACCTCGATGCCTGCTCGCATGAGTTCGATCTCGCGCTTTCCTACATGTCAAACGTCAGCTTCAATACAGCCGTTGCGTATTTCAATCACGTCATGATGTCGCTGCTCGACGATTTCTCCACCACTTTCACGGATGACGACACCGCTTATCCCATCTTGATGGATAAACTGAATAAAATTGACCGTCAGCTACCGAATGTCTATATGCTGCGCAAGCGCTGCATGGAGTTCATCACCATTTTGGCGCATCATCAAAGCATCAACCGCAAATACGGCAACGAGCTTGCCGCCGATGCCGCAAAGGAATACATCGACAAAAACTACGCAAATCCTGATCTTTCCCTGAAAATGCTCGCCGGCATGGCAGGCCTTTCCTCCGCCTACTTCGGCAAAATTTTCGCTACGCAGATCGGCTATTCGTTCAGTGATTACCTCAGCAACACCCGCATGAAAAAGGCCGAGCAGCTTCTGCGTGAGACTAAGCTGCCCATCAACCAAATCAGCGAAGCCATCGGCATTGTGAACACGAACTACTTCTATTCTATCTTCAAGAAAAAGTATGGCATGACACCGCTCGCCTACCGCCGCACGCGTTCCGGCGAAGCGGAAGATACAAAATCCGAAGAACAGGACGAAACCACAGAGTAATTCACCCGGTTTTACGGACCGGTCACGAATTGTTAGCAGTTGATTTTCATAATTTTTCAGAAAACGAATTGATTTTTTGTGCATTTACGCTTATAATGTGTATAGAACATTGAAAGGCGGCGAGCAAATGCGCATCCGTAAAAAACCACTTGGAGACAAAAACTTAGTCGGCGCACGTATTGAGAGCATTCGCCGCAATCGTGGCATGAAACAGAAAGAGCTGCTCGCGCAGCTGCAGGTGCGCGGTGTTGACATCAACGCCTCTGCCCTCTCCAAGTTAGAGGGTCAGCTTCGCACCGTCACGGATATCGAGCTTTTAGCCTTCGCCGAAATTTTAGACGTCGATGTCTTCTGGCTCCTTACCGGCAAATCCCAACAGATCTAAAACCAAAACCGGGTAGCACACCGCACGGCAGCTTACCCGGTTTTCTTTTAGCTTTTTATCGTTTGCTTATTTCTATCCCCTGCACTGCAAAATGCGTCCTATACAAAAATTCCCGGAGAGCACACGGCTTTCCGGGAATTTCATTCAGTAATAGAAACGCTTGCTTAAAAGCAGCTCGGGTCAGATTACTTCTTGCTCTTCTCGCCCTTATGCACAGCCCACATGGTGTACAGCGGAGCCGCAATGCACAGCGAGGAATAGCAACCAACAATCGTGCCGACCATCATCGGCAGTGCAAAGCTCTGTACAGAGCTGATGCCGTAAACCGCCGCAACAATGTAGATGACAAGCAGCGCCATGAAGGTGGTCAGAGATGTCAGAATAGAACGCGTCATTGTCTGATTGAGGCTCTTGTTGACGATAGCCGGCAGTGCATCCGGGCTTTTCGTCGGGGAGAGCTTGCGGTTCTCACGAATACGGTCGTAAATGACGATGGTATCGTTCAGCGAGTAGCCGAGGATTGTCAGGATAACAGCGATGAAAATATCATTGATCGAGAAACCGAAAATCACAAACGCGAAATACACAAGCAGCACGTCATGCACAAGTGCGATGAGCGCCGTAACGCCGGCGGAAAGACCGCCGATTTTCTTAAAGCGCAGTGCAATGTAAACGAGCAGGATCACGAACGTGATGAGCAAGCAAACAAGGCACTTCTGGAAGAACTTCGCGCCCATGGTCGGGTCAACGGAGCTCGATTCCACCACGTTGAACGTGCGGTCGGCATACGCGTCGGATAGGGACTGCGCGATTGCCTGCTGTTCATCGAGCGTCACAGCTTCGTTGCCCGCAAAGGACAGCGTCACTTGGTTCGCGTCCGTGCCGAACGTCTTACTCAACGCAACGGAAACGTCGCGGCCGGTCTCTTCTTTTACGAGGGACGCGATTTCATCCGTATCAACTTCGCCGTCTACGGAATACTTAATCATCGCACCGCCGACGAACTGAATGTCCATCTTCGTGCCACGAATGAAATTGAAAATCAAGCCGATGACCATCAGGCCAATCGAGATGCCGAACAGAATTTTTCTGTTCTTATAGAAATCAAAATCAAACTTTTTCATTACTTATCCGCACCTCCAAACAGCCATTTCTTACGGAGCGGCTTGAAGCCGGAAAGCGATTTGATCATCAGACGAGAGCAGAACACGCCCATGATGAAGTTGCCGATTACGCCGACGAGCAAAGTGTAGCCGAAGGAGTAGATCGCACCGGTCGTGGATTCGCCGAAAATCTTAGAGAGAATGTTAGACGGGCCGAACACGCCGATGAGCATGATGGCAACGATCAAAATCGTGATATTGCCGTCGATGATCGACCAAAGGCTGTTGGAGCAGCCCTTCTGAATGGCGCCGTCCAGCGTTTTGCCGGTGCCGAGTTCTTCCTTAATACGGCTTGCGGTGATAATGTTCGCATCCACGCCCACGCCGATGGAAAGGATAATACCCGCAAGACCCGGCAGAGTCATTGTAAAGCTGTTCACAAACGGGAAGTAGCCGGAAATCGCCGCAAAGGTGATTGCAAGCTGACCCACAAGCGTCAGCACAGCCGCAAAGCCCGGAACCTTAAAGATGATGATCATAAAGACCGCGATGAGCGCAAAAGCGATTACGCCGGCCATGACCATAGCATCCAGAGACTTCATGCCGAGCGTCGGGTTCACGGTGCTGAAGTTCGAGGTCTGCAAAGCAAACGGCAGCGCGCCGCCCTGAATCTTTGCGGCAAGCTCGGAAGCCGTAGCTGCCGTAAAGTTACCGGTAATAGAAGCCTTGCCGTCTGTGATAACCGCGTTAACGGTCGGGTAAGAAATCATAATGTCATCCATCCAGATGGAGATTGTCTTGCCCTTCAGGCGTTCGGTCGCTTCCGCAAACTTCTTTGCGCCCTCATCGGAAAGCGTCAGGGAAATCGCATAATCATAGCTGCCGGAGGTGGAATTCTCCTGCATGACCGGCTTTGCCTCCGTTACATCGCTGCCTTCCAGAATGATGTTTTCCGCCGTTGTGCCCGTCGGTGTCTGGTAAACCGGGTTGCCCTCGCCGTCTACCGTCTGAGTCTCGTAGGACTTACCTTCGCGGAATGTCAGCAGCGCCGTTGCGGAAATTTCTTCAATCGCCTTCTCCGGGTCAAAGTCCGATTCGCCGCTCTTCCACGGGAAACGAACAATGATCTTGTCGTTGGCTTCGTCGGTGTAAATCTCGTAGTCCGTAATGCTCTTCGAGACCATACGCAGCTCAATGATTGCCTTTGCGGCTTCAAGCTGTTCTGCGGTCGCCTCCACGCCGTCAACCGGGCTGAAGGTCGCTTCCACGCCGCCGCGGATATCAATACCCCATCTTATATCGCCGGCGCCCTTGATCCATGTGTTCTTCGTGTCACCGTTCTGCGTGTAAACGCCGAAGACCGATGTGTATGTAAGCGCAAGGATCAGAGCCGCGATGATAAAAAACACAGGTTTTTTCACGCGCTTCATCTAATTGTTTCCTCCAATGGATAAAACCGTCGTTTTATCCGTTTACTTTTAAAATGTCCGTCATGTAAAGCAGGGTGGAAAGAACCACCCTGCAAATTTACACCTGACGATTTAAATTATTCCTCAGAAGCGTCCTCGCCCTGGTCTTCGAGCAGAGCACGGATGGAGAGGGAAACTCTCTTCTTGTCGAAATCGATGTCGGTAATCTTTACCTTAACAACGTCGCCAACCTTCAGAACGTCCTGCGGCTTCTCAATTCTTCTGTCCGCGATCTGAGAGATGTGGATGAGACCGTCGATGCCCGGGAGAATCTTAGCAAATGCGCCGAACGTGGTCATGCCAACAACGGTAGCGTCGCAAACCGTGCCAACCGGATACTCGTTCTTGAGAATCTCCCACGGATTGTCTTCCTTCTTCTTGTAGCCAAGGGAGATCTTGCCGTTCTCACGGTCAAGGCTCTTGACATAAACCTGAACGGTGTCGCCGACGGAGACAACTTCGCTCGGGTGCTTGATGCGGTTCCAGGAGAGCTCAGAAATGTGGATCATGCCGTCCACGCCGCCGAGGTCAACGAATGCACCGAAGTTCGTGAGGGACTTAACGGTGCCCGTAAACTCCTGACCTTCTTCAACAGACTCCCAGAACTTAGCCTGTGCTGCCTTTCTCTGCTCGCGGAGCACGGAACGGATGGAACCGACCGCACGGCGGCGCTGGCGGTTGACTTCGATGATGCGGAACTGAACGTCCTGACCCTTCAGAGCCTCAAGATCGTCACCGCGGTTTGCTACAGCCTGAGAAGCCGGGATGAAGACGCGGATGCCGTTATACAGAACAATCACGCCGCCCTTAACAACTTCTGTGACCTTGCCAGTGAGGATTTCTTCAGCGTCCATAGCCGCTGCAATGTCTTCCCAGCCCTTGATGGCATCGATGCGCTTCTTGGAGAGCATGATGGTGCCTTCCTGGTCGTTCGTCTTCATGATGAGCAGATCCATCTCGTCGCCGATCTTTACAAGATCTTCCGGCTTCGCGTTCGGATCGTTGCTAAGCTCGTTAGCCGGGATGTAGCCGGCCTGCTTTCTACCGACGTCAACATACACTTCGGTGGGAGAAATGCTTACAACTACACCGTGCACCTTTTCGTCTGTATTTAAGCTCTTGAGTGATTCCTCAAGCATCTCCTCAAAATTAAGCTCATTTGTTTCAATTTTGTCTGTCATGGTAACAAGTACCTCCTTTATTATGCTTGCCGGTGTTGAAGCACCGGCAGTTATGCCGATATTCATTTTGCCCTTTACAGGCAGGGCTGCAAGCTCCGCCGCCGTCTCAATGAGATACGTCTGCGCATACGGTTCACAGACCTCCTTGAGCTTCGCCGTATTCGAGCTGTGACGCCCGCCGATGACGAGCATCAAGTCGCTTTCACGCGCAAGCTCGCGTGCTTCACGCTGGCGATTTGTTGTAGCCTTACATATTGTATCAAAAACTGAAGCGTTTGTACATACCTTTTTTACGAAATCCAAACATTTTTCCCATTCTTCTACGTTAAAAGTGGTCTGTTCACAAAAAAGAAGGGGCATTTCGGCAAGTTCAGGCTCATTTTTGAATAAATTTTCGAGTTCTTCGCGCGTTTTGAAGGTGCGGTACGGCGTTTTGCAGCAGCCGAGTATGCCCTCCACCTCCGGGTGTTTTGCATCGCCGGCCAGCATCACGCGCCTGCCCTCGCGCTCTCCGTCGGAAACAAGGCGGTGAATCTTCTGCACATACGGGCACGTCGCGTCCTTGTAATCGACACCGAGCACTTTCAGTTTTTCGATGACCTCGGGCGGTACACCGTGAGAGCGGATGACAACCGTCTCCCCCGCTTTCGCGTCCTCGGGCGCATCTATAATGCGCACGCCTTTGCGGCCGAGCTCCTCCACAAGCTGCGGGTTATGGATGATCGGCCCGAGCGTGCAGACGGTTTTGTCCTCGTCAAGCAATTTGTAAACGGTCTCCACCGCGCGGTTCACACCAAAGCAGAATCCCGCTGTTTTCGCCACGCGGATCATACTTCCTTCCACCTGTTCTCCATAATATCGAGACCTTCCTCGCGCAGCTTTTGCACTTCGGCAAAAATATTGCGCGAAACACGGCGGTAAATCATACCGGAATCTTCGGTCAGGCCCATGTCCTCAAACCGGATTGGCTTGCCGATGTTGATGACCATTTTCTTAAACACCTTCGGGGGTTTGCCGCCCTCGCCCACGATCGCCACAGGCAAAATCGTACAGTGCGTCTTGTACGCCAGCATTACCATACCCATTTTCGGGTTCAAAAGTTCGCCGGTCTTCGAGCGCGTACCCTCCGGGAACATGCACACGACCTTTTCTTCCTCCAAAAGGTCAATCGCCGTCTGAATGCCCTGTGCCCCGCCCGTGCCGCGGGAGATTGGGAACGCGCCGAGGCTCTTCAAAAATCCGCCGATGAGCTTGTTTTCAAAAAGCTCGGCCTTCGCCATATAGTGCAATTGTCGTTTCGGTATTGCGCAGCCAAGGTAAATCGGGTCGCCCATCGTCACGTGGTTAGAGCAAACGAGCAGCTTGCCGGTAAGCGGCATGTTCTCTCTGCCTATAATACGGTACGGGTGCAGAATTTTAAAGAAAAACAGCATCACGTACTTTGCAAGGAAATACCACCAGGAAAGGTGTTCCTTCGGCTTCTTATTTTCAGCCATGCTTCACGCCCGTCCTTTCTTCCACAATCTCCAGTAAGCGTTTCACCGTACCGTTAAAATCCAGCTCGCTGTTGTCAAGCAAAATGCTGTCCTCCGCTGCCTTAGATTGCTTTTCGTCCTGCTTGTCGCGGCGAATAACGTCCGCAAGCGTTTCTTCATAGCTCACGTCCACGCCTTTTTCCTTGAGCTCCTTGTAGCGGCGCTCGGCGCGCACCTCGGGCGAAGCCGTCAGGAAAATCTTCACCTGTGCGTTCGGCAAAATCGTCGTGCCGATGTCTCGGCCGTCCATGATGACGTTGTACTTTTTCGCCATATCCACCTGCGCGGAGAACAGAAACTTACGCACTACCGGTACGGAAGCACACGCAGAGGCCGCCATAGAGACCTCCGGCGTGCGGATAAGGCCGGATACATCCTCCCCGTTTAAAATGACGTGCTGCACGCCGTCTTCGTATTTCAGATCGACCTGAATATCCCGGAGCTTCGGCTCCACCGCTTCTGCGTCTGCAGGGTCAACTTCACTGCGCAGCAGGTAAAGCCCCACCGTGCGGTACAGCGCGCCCGTGTCCACATAAACAAAGCCGAGCGCCTTTGCAGCCGCTTTCGCCACGCTGCTTTTACCTGCGCCGGCAGGTCCGTCAATCGCTATTGCATACATAATATAACTTCCTTATATATAATGATAGTTTACAGATTTTCGCCCGCCGCGTGTCCCGTTGCAAAGGCGATCTGCAGGTTAAAGCCGCCCGTGTACGCGTCCACGTCCAGAATTTCCCCCGCAAAGTACAAGCCCGGGATTAATTTGGACTGCATCGTCTTCGGGTCGACTTCCTTTACGGAAACGCCGCCCGCCGTCACAATCGCGCCGGAAAGCGGTGCAAAGCCGGAAATCTCCACCGTAAAGTGCTTTAAGACATCCAAAAGCACCGCACGCTGCTCGCGCGTGATGGTGTTGCACTTCTCTTCCGGCGGAATGCCCGACCGCCGCACGATAACCGGGATCATCTTTTGCGGCAATAATTCATCGAGCGAATTGCTGAAATTGCGGTTCTTGTTTTTCTCTAAATCGCGTAAAAGGCGCTGGTCAAGCTGTTCCGGGGTGAGTGCCGGCTTTAAGTCGAGCGTCACTGTGTATCTGCCGGGCGCCATATGGCGCATGTGCGCGCTCGCACTCAAAATCGTCGGGCCGGAAAGCCCAAAGTGCGTGAACAGCAGCTCACCGAAGTCCGTGTAAACCGGCTTCTTTTTCTTTTCATTGTCCGTCACGGTCACGCCGCAGTTGCGCAGAGAAAGCCCCTGCATCGCCGGGCAATCCTCGTCATCAGAGGTCAGCGCCACCAAAGACGGACGCATAGGAATAATGGTGTGCCCCAGCTTTTCCGCCAGCCGCGCGCCGTCGCCGTTCGAGCCCGTGCCGGGGTACGAAGCACCGCCGCACGCCAAAAGCACGCTGGAGGCCTCAAACACATCGTTTTCCGTGCGCACGCCGATGACGCTGCCGTTTTCGGTCAGCACCTCTTTCACATTGCCCTGCCGAATTTCCACGCGGCACTTTTTCAGCTTCTTCCAAAGCGCGTCCGCAATGTCGTGTGCATTGTCCGAGACTGGGAACACGCGGTTGCCGCGCTCCGTTTTCAGCGGCACGCCAAGCCCCTCAAAAAAGTCCATCGTGTCCTGCGGGGTGAAATTGTTCATCGCCCCGTACAAAAACCGGCCGTTGCCGGGCGTGGATTCAATCACCGTGCGCGGCTCGCAGTTGTTCGTTACGTTGCAGCGGCCCTTGCCCGTAATGCGGATCTTCCGCCCAAGCTGTGCGTTCTTTTCTAATAATAAGACGTGCTTGCCGCGCTCTGCCGCCGTGATCGCCGCCATCATGCCCGCAGCGCCGCCGCCGACTACGACTGCATCAAACATTACGTTCCTCGTCGGTCTTGTCTTCGACCTTCTCGTACACGCCGTACTCGTCCCAAATGGTCTCCAGGTTTAAGAGTGTATTCGCCACTTCGTCTTTCTTTTTAATAGCCACCGTCACAATAAGCGCGTTGATAAGCGCCAGCGGGCCCACAAGCGAATCGACAAATGAAACCATGTCGCTCTTTGCAAGCAGCACATGCTCCGCATACTTCGTCAGCGGAGAAAGCGTGCTGTCCGTAATGGCCACAACCGTCGCACCGCGGTCGGAAGCATATTTCAGCGCCTTCACTGCTTTTTTGGAGTACCGCGGGAAGCTGATGCCGATAAGCGCGTCTCCCTCGCCGATGTGCACCATCTGTTGTAAAATCTGCGCTTCGCTCGTCGCGCTGATAAGCTGTACGGAATCGAACACCAAGGAGAAGTAGTACGAGAGGAACGTCGCAATGGCAAGCGAGCTGCCTGCACCGATGATATAAACCTTCTTTACCTTCACGAGTGCATCGGCCGCACGGTAAAACTCCTCATGTGAAATAGACTCCTTCGTGCGGCGGATAATGTCGATGTCCTGATCCATCGAGCTGTCAAGCAGGCGGTCAAGCGGAATGTTCGTCGAGGTCATTTCAAGGCGTTGCACGCTCGTCATGCGGTTGCGGATCATCTCCTGCATCGCCTGCTGAAGCGCCGGATAGCCGGAGTATCCGATCTCCGTCGCAAAGCGCACCACGGTCGATTCGCTCACACCGACCGTCGCGCCAAGCTTCGAGGCCGTCATAAACGCCACCTTGTCGTAGTGCTCCTCAATATACTTCGCGATCAACCTCTGACCTTTGGAAAACGATCTCGCATTTTGCTTAATACGATTCGTAAGCTGGATATTCATGGGTGATTTCCTTTCTTTACGTTTCCTGACAGGAAATTTTACAGCACGAGTCGCCGCTTCCTGCAAAATTTCCTCCGTGCAAACGCGGCCGCATACCTACCCCTACGGACAGGGCACACGTATACACGGTATCATAATGTTTATTTTAGCCGATATTCCTGCAAAAATCAAGGGATATTTTCACTGTTTTCTATGAATTTCAAACCGTTTTTGCAGGAATCGCATCCTTTCATGCAAAGGTATGTCCGTGCGGCACGGATATCTCTCTCCATTCTTTGCCATCCTTTACAAAAGAAGCTTGCAATTCCTTTCGTTTTGTTGTATCCTTATTCCGATCATTAACCGTTTAATTATGTTGATTTCCCACAACAGAATAAACGCACCTGTCTTTTGGAGGTCTTTTATGGAAAGTAAAACGCTCATTTCGTCCATTCGTGAAAATATCGGCAAGGTCATGGTCGGTTCCGAAGAAACCATCGACCTCTTGCTCACCGCGCTCATTGCCGAGGGTCACGTGCTCATCGAAGATGTGCCCGGCATGGGCAAAACCGTGCTCGCAAAGTCACTTGCAAAGTCCGTCAGTCTGGAGTTTAACCGCATCCAGTTCACGCCCGACCTGCTTCCCAGCGACGTCACGGGCCTCAACTACTTCGACCAGAAAGCAAATGATTTCGTTTTCAGCCCCGGCCCGGCATTCTGCAACCTGCTCCTCGCCGATGAGATCAACCGCGCCACACCGCGCACGCAGTCGAGCCTGCTCGAGTGCATGGGCGAGCGCCAGATCACCGTGGACGGCGTCACCCGTCCGCTTTCGGCGCCGTTTTTCGTCATCGCCACGCAGAACCCCATCGAAACGCTCGGCACCTATCCCCTGCCGGAAGCTCAGCTCGACCGCTTTTTAATGCGCATTTCCATGGCCTCTCCCACAAAAGAGCAGGAGCGCGCCATCTTGCAGCGCTTTATGAAGGAAGAGCCGCTCGAAACGCTGCAAAGCGTCTGCACGCGTGAGGATATTCTCGCGCTGCAAAAGCAGGCAAAGGAGATTTACATTCACCCCGTCCTGCTCGATTACATGATCGACCTCGTGCAGGCCACGCGCAGTTGGCCGAATATCGATATGGGCGTCAGCCCGCGCGGCAGCCTTGCGCTCGTCCGTGCCGTGCGCGCTTACGCCTTGGTGCGCGGCGGCGCATACGTCGTGCCGGAAGACATCAAGACCGTCGCCGTGCCGGTGCTTGCCCACCGTTTGCAGCTCAGCGGCTCCGTCGGCTCCACCGATGCCCAGAAAAAAGCCATGACCGATGTGCTCTCCTCCGTCGCCCTGCCGACTGAGGACTGGTCAAAGTAATGTGGGCGCTCCTTCTGCTCCCGATCGTTTTGCTCGTCCTTTACTTTGCACAGCGCCTTTTGTTCCGCCGCCTGTGGGACGAAAACCTCACCGTACAGATATCCTTTGACCGCGATTACATTTTCTGCGGCGAGGAAGCGAATCTCGTCGAAACGATCGTGAACAACAAATACCTGCCGCTCCCTGTTTTGGAGGTCGGCTTCGATATGAGCCGCTGGGTGGTGTTTCAGGACGAAGAAAACTCCACCGTCAGCGATATGACCTACCGCCGCGACGTGTTCACAGCGTCCGTGCGCCAGCGTATCACGCGCACACTACCTGTCCGCGGCAAAAAGCGCGGCTATTACCGCATCGCGTCCACCACGGTCACGTCCTACGATTTTCTGATGACCGAAAAGCAGGTGGCGCATTTTCCGCAGGAAACGGAGTTCTACGTCCTGCCCGCGCACATTTCCGCAAGCCACATCCACATTTCGTACAGCAAGATCATGGGTCTGCTCGTCAGCCGTCGGCGTGTGTACGACGACCCGTTCGAGTTTGCCGGCATCCGCGATTACCGCCGCAGCGACCCCATGAAATACATCAACTGGAAGGCTTCCGCGCGCGGCGGCACGTTGCTCGTCAATCAGCACGATTCCACGCTGTCCCAAAAGGTCACTGTCCTGCTCGACTGCACCGGCATCGGCAGCGCCGTGACGGATGCGTTAAACGAGACCGCCATCTCCATCGCCGCCGAACTCGCGGAGCGCATGCTCGCAGACGGCATCTCGGTCTCCGTCATCTCAAACGGCATAGACACCGTAGACGGCAAAATGCTCTCCACGGGCGAGCTCACCGGCCGCAACACCGCACTTTACCTGCGCCGCCGGCTCGCAAGATTGGAATGCCGCAACGACCTCACCCCCATGCCGCAGCTTCTCCGCACCCTGCACGACGGCGCACACGGCAGCGACCTCTACGTGCTCATCTCCAAGGAGCAAAAGCTGCCCGTTCTGCCAGATTTGGAAGCCTTAACGGAGGGCAGTGACGCCATCTGGATCCTGCCGGAAGACCGCAACATGCCGGAGCGCTACAAACTCACGGAGACCTCAAAATCCGTCGAAATCGTCCGCTGGAAAGTTTAACGGGAGGGGACAAAATGAAAATTTTCAAAAAGCAAATTCCCGTCCGCCACATTTTATACGTCGTGCTCGGCTGGCTGCACGCCACCATGCTGTGTGTGCCGCTTTACGCGCTCGTTTTAAATTTTGTCTCGGAGGGCATGACAAAAGACGTCATCCTGCAAAACATCCTGCGGGGATTTTTGATTCTCGCCCCCATCGCACTCAGCTGGTTCGCAATAAAATGCCTGCGCCGCATCTTTTTCTATATTCTCGCAAGCATCGGCATCACGGTACTCACCGGCTTCCTGTTCGATTCCGTCCTCATGGCCGTCGTCGCGCTGTTCATCTGCTTCATGCGGCTTTACGGCCGCCTGCACGGCGAAAGCTATTCTCTGTTTGACCACGCCGGCTATGCGGGTCTCGCCGTGTTCGCCGTGCCGCTCCTGTGCTCTGTCTTCACCGACCGCGCCGATTTGATTTTCCAGCCCGTCTCCCTCGTTTTCACGGCCGTTTACTTCGTGCTGTGCCTCACGCAGCGCGGCATCCGCCGCATCGATGATTACATCGACGTCAACGCCGCCATGCAGAACATGCCCGCACGCCGCATCGTGCGCATTACCTGTGCGCTTTTGGCCGCCGCAGCCGTGTTCTGTACCGCCGTTTTGCTGCCGCCGCTGCTCACAAACGACATCGGCTACCGCTACACTCCGCGCGAGGCGATCCACGCCGAATACACCCCGCCCGAGCAGACCAAAACATCCTCCGGCGGCAACATGCCGCTTGACGAGATGATTCCCGCCGCAGAGCCGAGCCCCGTGCTCGTCCTCATCATGAAAATCCTCGAGTACATCGTGCTCATCGCGCTCGCAGGCGGCCTCATCTTCGGCGTTATTTACGGCTGCATCCGCATCTCGCGCGGGTTTAAAACCTCGTTTGTCGATCGGCGCGACCTTGTGGAAAACCTGCCCGAGGACGAACGCACCACCGTGCGGGAACGCGCCCAAAAGCGCGACCGTCCCGGCTTCCTTGACCGCTCCCCGACCGCTGCGGTGCGCCGCAAATACCGCAAAACGCTGCTGCACGCCGCAAAAGAACCGCCCGCGCGTTGGATGTCCCCCGCCGAAGCGGAAGCCCACGCGAAGCTCCAAAACGATGCCCTGCACATCGTCTACGAAAAAGCCCGGTACAGCGAAAAAGGCTGTACAAAAGGCGACCTCACCGCAATATAAGCTGTACAAAACGAACAGCCCATGGCACACGGAAAACCGCAGCCATGGGCTGTTTTATTTTATATATTTCTGTACAAGTGGGTGCAATCTGCGAATGTACAGGACGATCAGTCCGTTCATCGAGTAATCGTACAGTACAAACACCACATTCAGCATCACCGCCAAAATCGGGATGGACCATTTGCCGAACACTTCCATTTCGGAAAACGGGATCTGCAAAACCCAAACCGCCATCGCCGTTTCCAGCGCCATCGCCAGATTAAACACGCCGAATTTTGCAAGCACACGCAAAGGCTTACGCTTAATGCGCATCAAAAGTCCGTACAGCGTCGGGTAGTAACCGAAAAATAAAATGTAAAACAAAATCGCTTCTCTGTCCGGTGTCAGCAAAATCGCCAGCACGCTCACAACGCAATACACCGCAAAGCCGTAGCGCACATTTGTCTCCGCCACAATGGCAATCGTCAAACAGCCCGCCAATGCAGGCAGTGCAATCGTCGCAATAGGCACAATGCCGGTCATCAGCATCAGCACCACGGAAAACGCAGAAACCACACCGCACAGCGCGACCTTCGCCGCTTTAGAGCGCATGAAAACGCCCCCTTAGCAGCAGGGAATCAGGTCGCCGCCCATGCACTCGCAACAGCAGTCCGCGCAAATCAGACCGTTGCAGATGTCACAGGCGTTGCACCCACCCGCATTGTTCATGTTCATATTCGGATTGTAGCCGCCGTAAACGCCGCTGCGCTGGTTCATGGCCTGGTTCAGCGCCGCCTGATACTCCGGGTTGCCCGGGTCCATCTGGCACGCGCGCGTGAAGTGCTCCTTCGCTTCCTCCAGCCAGCCGCGGCGGTATAAAACCGTACCTTTTAAGAAATACCACTCGGCGTTACGGCTTTCCACCGGCACGCCGTTTAAGATCTGCTCCGCGTCTGCAATGCGTCCCGCCATAATGAAACGGCGTACATCGTTAAAGCCGGAGGCACTGCTGCCACCCGCATACCCGGCGTTATAACCCGCATTGTACGTGTTATAGTTGTTGTAGCCGTAACCGTTATTGTTCGCACCGCGGTTTTTGCGCTGCGAAACAATGGTGTCGTACGCCTCGTTGATCTCTTTCATCTTCTCGCCCGCAAGCTCGGAGAGCGGGCTGTCGCCGTATTGATCCGGGTGGTACTTTTTTGCAAGCTTTCTGTATGCGTCTTTAATTTCTTCATCCGTCGCCGAGGGCGACACCCCGAGGACCTTATACGGATCAGTCATGTCGTTTCTCCTTCTTTATATGCAGGAAAAGGATCTCCCTTTGCATTTCTGGGAGCCCTTTTTCAAAAATATTCTCCAAAATTCGGGTAAATTTGCCGCTCGGCAATAGGTTCACCGCCGGCAGCAGCCGTGCAAGCGAGCCGTTTAATACCGCATTGCACTCTTCGTCGGCCCTTTTGCGTTCTTCGGGCAATAAATGTAACCCGCGCGAGCTTTCCAGTCCCAGCTTTTGAATAAACGGGTTGAATTTCTGCTGCAAAAGGTCGTCCGTGAGGTCGTCCGCTGCATCCATAATGTAGATCCAGCGCCCGAGAAAATACCCCACCTCGCTCAAAATGGCCTTTTCGCCCGCATTGCTGCCAAGCTCCGCGCAGATCGTCTGCAGCATCTCTGCCGTCGGCGCACTGCATCGGTCAATGGAAATTTCCTTCGCGTGTTCGGCATCGGCCTGGTCGTCCATCATTTTCTGCACGGCATCCGCCATAAACGGATAATCATTACTCGCCTTTTTCATCGCGCGTTGCGCAAATAAGCGTAAAACGCGCGCACCGAACGCTTTCAGCCCATCTTCGTCCGCGGCGGTATCGCGCAACTTGTGCACCGTCATAATGATGCTCAGTGCCGCCGCCTTATGGAACGCCTCTTCGGCAAACACATCCTCGTTCGCGGGGCACACATACGTGCACTTTTTCATCGGGTTGCAGCAGCATCGCTTTTTCTCCGCCTTTACATCGGCATCGCGCTGATTTAGTGCCAGCAACGCATACAGCGTGCAGTCGTAGCTCAGCGTCAGCCGCATCGGAAAACCGTAGTATTTTCCGAGCGCCCGGCAAAGCTGACAGTAAACGCCTTTATATGCGTCATATTCTTTCACGAGCATCTCGCCCTTGAACGGACGCACATAGCCAAACATACCGCAAACCTCTCCTTTCCGTTCTTCATTCTACCCGATTTACACGCAAATGTGTTGAACAAAATGTAAATATGAACCGCCCGCACCCCTGAAAGGCGCAAAATTTCCGGCTTTATATCTTGGACAGATTCTTTTTCCGTGTCAATCCGTTTAAAGCCGCAAAAACGCCGCGCACCCGAAAACCGGGCCCGCAGCGTCATACGTCACTTTGAATTTGTCAGGCTTTCTGCTCCGCCCTACGCTTTTTGTCACGCTCCAGCATCATTTTGATATACTCGCCGGTGTAGGAGCCCTTCGTTGCCGCCACTTGCTCCGGCGTGCCCTCTGCGATGATCATGCCGCCCTTGTCGCCGCCCTCTGGGCCGAGGTCGATGATATGGTCGGCCGTCTTGATGAGGTCAAGGTTGTGCTCGATGACGATGACCGTATTGCCGCCGTCCACGAGCTTTTGTAAAACCTCCACAAGCTTGTGCACGTCCGCAATGTGCAGACCGGTCGTCGGCTCGTCGAGAATATACACCGTCTTGCCGGTCGGGCGTCGGCTCAGCTCCGTTGCAAGCTTCACGCGCTGCGCCTCGCCGCCCGAAAGCGTCGTTGCCGGCTGACCGATCTTGATGTACCCCAGCCCCACGTCGCACAGCGTGCGCAGCTTGCGCGCGATTTTCGGGTGGTCCTTGAAGAACGCAAGGCCCTCCTCCACCGTCATTTCCAGCACGTCGTAAATGCTTTTGCCTTTGTATTTCACTTCCAGCGTCTCACGGTTGTAGCGCTTGCCCTTGCATACATCGCACGCAACGTAAACGTCGGGCAAAAAGTGCATCTCGATTTTAATGATGCCATCGCCCTGGCACGCCTCGCAGCGGCCGCCCTTAATGTTGAACGAAAAGCGTCCGGAGGTAAAACCGTGCATTTTCGCTTCCGGCGTGCTGGCATACAGCTCGCGGATATCCGTAAACACGCCCGTATACGTCGCCGGGTTTGAGCGCGGTGTACGGCCGATCGGTGACTGGTTGATCTGAATGACCTTGTCGAGGTTCTCCATGCCGCGAATTTCCTTATGCTTGCCCGGCACCGTGCGCGCGCCGTTCAGCTCGCCCGCCAAACGTTTATACAGCACCTCGTTGATGAGCGACGATTTGCCCGAGCCCGAAACACCCGTGATGCACACAAGCTTGCCGAGCGGAATGTCCACCGTCACGTTTTTCAGGTTGTTCTGCTGCGCGCCGACAATGGTGATTTTCTTGCCGTTTCCTTCGCGTCTGGTCTGCGGCACGGGGATGAATCGCTGCCCGCTCAAATACTGGCCAGTGATGGACTCCGGGCACTTCAAAATACCCTGCACGTCGCCGCTGTAAATCACGTTGCCGCCGTGAATGCCCGCGCCGGGGCCGATGTCCACAATGTGGTCAGCCGCAAGCATTGTGTCCTCGTCGTGCTCCACGACAATGACCGTATTGCCAAGGTCGCGCAGACGCATCAAGGTCGATAACAGCTTGTGGTTGTCGCGCTGGTGCAGGCCGATGCTTGGTTCATCGAGGATATACAAAACGCCCATGAGAGACGAGCCGATGTTCGTCGCCAAGCGAATACGCTGGCTTTCACCGCCGGAAAGCGTCGCCGCCGCACGGGAAAGCGTCAGATATTCGAGACCCACGTTGCGCAAAAAACCGAGGCGTGAACGAATTTCCTTCAAAACCGCCGCCGCGATCATCTCTTCGCGCGGGGTCAGCGTCAACGTATCGAGGAACGCCAGCGCGTCCACAACGGAAAGGTCGCAAAAGTCACTGATATTTTTACCGCCCACCGTCACGGCAAGACTTTCTTTAGAAAGGCGCTTGCCGCCGCATGCGTCGCACGGCACCGCACTCATGTACGACTCGATTTCCTCCTTGATCCACGAGGAGGACGTGTCGCGGAAACGGCGCTCAAGGTTGTTGATGATGCCCTCAAACTCTGTCTCATACGTGCCGCGGCCGTACTCGCTTTTGCGATGCACTTTAATCTTCTCGCCCTTCGTGCCGTAAAGCAGAATGTCTACAAGCTCCGGTGAGAGGTCGCGGATCGGCGTATCAAGCGAAAAATGGTAGTGCTCTGCGAGCGCTTCCATGTACATCGCCGCGATGGTGCTGCCCTCCATCGCCCAACCGCTGCCCTTCAAACCGCCCTTACGAATCGATAAGCGGTCGTCCGGGATGATGAGTGCCGGATCAATGCGCATGAAAACGCCGAGACCCGTGCACTTCGGGCACGCGCCCGCAGGGTTATTGAACGAGAACATGCGCGGCGAAAGTTCCTCCATGCTGACGCCGTGCTCCGGGCAAGCGTAGTTTTGAGAGAACAGCGTATCCTCGCCGTCCACCACGTTTACGATAACAAGCCCGCCGGAAAGTCCTGTCGCCGTCTCTACGGAATCCGCCAAGCGCGAGCGAATGTCCGGCTTGATGACAAGGCGGTCAACGACAATTTCAATGTTGTGCTTCTTATTCTTCTCAAGCTTGATGCTCTCGGAAAGGTCATAAATGATGCCGTCAGCACGCACACGGACAAAGCCGCCCTTGCGCGCCGCCTCAAACTCCTTTTGGTGCTCGCCCTTCCTGCCGCGCACCACCGGCGCCAAAACCTGAATTTTCGTGCGCTCCGGCATCTCCATCACCCGGTCGACGATCTGGTCGACGGTCTGCTGGCGGATCTCTCTGCCGCAGACCGGGCAGTGCGGCACACCGATGCGCGCGTACAAAAGACGCAGATAATCGTAAATTTCCGTCACCGTGCCTACCGTGGAACGCGGGTTTTTGGAGGTTGTTTTCTGGTCGATGGAAATGGCCGGCGAAAGGCCGTCAATGTTATCGACATCCGGCTTTTCCATCTGCCCGAGGAACATACGGGCATAGCTTGAAAGCGACTCTACATAGCGGCGCTGGCCCTCGGCGTAGATGGTATCAAACGCCAAAGAGGACTTGCCGGAGCCGGAAAGTCCCGTCAGCACGACCAGTCGATCACGTGGCAGCTTTACATTGATATTTTTTAAGTTGTGTTCTCTTGCACCGGTCACGGTGATGTACTTTGAACTCATTTCGGTTTACCCTTTCGTTTCTTCCTTTTTGAAGCTCGATATTTCCACCCATGCGGGGTAAAAGCCCGTGTTGAGGGCGATGTTCTGCGAATGTAAATTGGCAAGCACTGTGCCGTAAAACGGCGTTTTGCCGAGCGCTTCGATGCGGTCACACAGCAGACTTACAAGTGTTGTGCCGAGTCCATGTCCGCGGTACCGTTCTTTTACGTCGATGCCGACCTGCCACAGTGCGTCCGTGTCTGCCGAAGCACCCGCCAGCGCCGCGATCTCGTCGCCGTCATACGCCGCGAGTGCGATGACGTCCGGGCGGTCGGGATTTTCTTTTTCGCTCAACGCATTCGGAAAATCCGTGTTCGGGTACAACGTTTTCACGCTCGTTTTGTCAAACCATTTAAGTGTAAAGGTGAACGGCATTACACGCGCTTTGTGCGGCTTGCCGGGCAAAAACATGTGGAAGGTCGACGACAATGTGTAGTCGTATTTGTTCAGCTCACGTTCGATGCACAGCAAGTGCGGAAGCTCGAACAACAAATACGGGTGCTTGAAGCGCTCGGTATCGCCCGTAAACTCCTTTAAAAACGGGTGCAAAACCTCGTTCGCCGTGATAACCACGCCACTGCCGGTGGATGCCATTTGGAAGAACGGCAGCTCATGCGAATAGAGCCGCACGCCATCGGGCTTCGCCGGCGTTGTGACAGTCACTTGGTTTGCTGTAAAGTCTTCTGGCTTTGCATTGTATTCCAGTGCCAATTGACGCATTGTCTCCGTAAAGCATTTCGCCTTGTCAATCATGTCGAAAACTCCTATTTTTCCAGTTCCTTGATGCGGTCACGCAGGTAGGCTGCATGCTCAAACTCAAGCAGCTTTGCTGCCGCCTTCATCTCCTTTGTGAGCTTGTCGATCATCACGCGCTTTTCAGCGGCCGTATACTTCTTCTTTTTCTTCGATTTACCGCCCGCTACCTCCGCCTTTGTGGAAATCTCCAAAATCTCGGAGACCTTTTTCACGATGGTCTGCGGCACGATGCCGTGTTCTTCGTTGTATTTTTCCTGAATGGCGCGGCGGCGCTCCGTCTCGCGTATCGCATATTCCATCGACGGCGTGACGAAATCGGCATACATAATGACCTCGCCATGTGCATTTCTCGCAGCGCGACCAATGGTCTGGATGAGGCTGCGTCCGCTGCGCAGGAATCCCTCTTTATCTGCGTCCAGAATTGCGACGAGCGACACCTCCGGGATATCAAGGCCCTCTCTCAACAGGTTGATGCCGACAAGCACGTCAAACTCGCCGAGACGCAGATCACGGATGATTTCCATGCGCTCCACCGTATCGATGTCGTGGTGCATGTAGCGCACGCGGATGCTGTAATTTTCAAGGAAGCCCGTAAGATCCTCCGCCATTTTTTTCGTGAGCGTTGTCACGAGAATACGCTCGCCGCGCGCGGTACGCATGTTGATCTCCGAAATAAGATCGTCAATCTGCCCGTCGGTCGGCTTTACCGTGATGCGCGGGTCTAAAAGTCCCGTCGGGCGAATGACCTGCTCCACGACCGCTGCGGATTTTTCCAGCTCCAAGTCGCCCGGCGTGGCGCTGACGAACACCGCCTGATTGACGTGCGCATAGAACTCATCAAAATTCAACGGGCGGTTGTCATACGCCGAGGGCAAACGGAAGCCGTAATCCACAAGGCTCTGTTTACGCGCGCGGTCTCCGGCGTACATGGAGCGCACCTGCGGCAACGTCACGTGCGATTCATCAACGAACAGCAGAAAATCGTCCGGGAAATAATCGAGCAGTGTGCACGGCTGGCTGCCGGGCTTACGGCCCGAAAGCACGCGCGAATAGTTTTCGATGCCCTTGCACATGCCGATCTCGCTGAGCATTTCAATATCATAGCGCGTGCGCTGCTCGATGCGCTGCGCTTCAATGAGCTTATCTTCGGACTTAAAGAACTTGACGCGTTCTTCCATTTCGGCCTCAATCTCCTTGAGCGCGACCGCCATTTTTTCGCGCGGGACGATGTAATGCGACGCCGGGTAGATGGCGACATGCTTTAAATCGCTGATAATCTCGCCCGTGAGCGGCACAACCTCGCTGATGCGTTCGATCTCATCGCCGAAAAATTCGACGCGGATCGCCTTTTCGCTCGATTCCGCCGGGAAAATTTCCACTACATCGCCGCGCACGCGGAACTTATTGCGCGTAAAGTTGATGTCGTTGCGCTCGTACTGGATCTCAACGAGCTTCTGCAAAAGCTCATCGCGACTTTTTTCCATGCCGGGGCGCAGTGAAATGACCATCGTGCGGTAATCGATTGGGTCGCCTAAGCTGTAAATGCACGAAACGGACGCGACGATAATGACATCCCGCCGCTCAGAAAGCGCACTGGTGGCGCTGTGGCGCAGCTTATCGATCTCCTCGTTGATGGCGCTGTCTTTTTCAATATAGGTATCCGTCTGCGCAATGTACGCTTCCGGCTGGTAATAATCGTAGTAGGAAACGAAGTATTCCACGGCGTTATCCGGGAAAAACTCGCGGAACTCGCTGCAAAGCTGCGCGGCAAGCGTTTTGTTGTGTGCCAAAACAAGCGTGGGACGATTCAATTCCGCAATGACGTTCGCCATGGTAAACGTTTTGCCGCTGCCCGTAACGCCGAGCAGCGTCTGCTCCTTATGCCCCGCGCGGATGGACTCCACAAGCTCTTTGATCGCCTTCGGCTGGTCGCCCGTCGGCTGATATTTTGACTTCAGTACAAATTTATCCCGCTCCTGCATGGCTTTGCTCCCTCACTGAACTTTTTGAACATACGTTTCGCTATGATTTAGTATAACACACGAACACCCGTTTGTCAATGCGTCCCGCCGTTTATGTCCGCCGACGTCCTGTGATGTTCGGTTTTTATGTGATGATCTGCCGTTTTAGGGTTGCGATGTCGTGGCGAAGCTTTTGGAGAACGCCGGTCGCGCGCATGGAGAGGTAATCCTCGTCCGTGAAAATGAAGTGGTCGGAGAGGATGACGTCTATACCGGAGAGTGCGAGTTCAATCTCCTTGGTTGTTTGGATGTCCTGCCGTGAGGGCGTACAGTTGCCGCTTGGGTGGTTGTGCGCAAGGTAAACGGCATCGGCGTCGTACAAAAGGCACAGCCGGGCGATCTGACGGATATAGATGGGCACGCCGTGCACGGAGCCCTCGTTGACAATGCCCATGTACTTTAAATACCCCTTGCTGTCCAAAATGAGCAGCACGACGATCTCCGTTTTTCTGCCGAAAAATTTATTCTGCACGGCGGCAAAGGCGGTTTTGGTATCGACAATACGGGTGCGCGCCTGATTTTTCGACTCCATATAGGCACGGAACAAGTCCGGGTAAGCGGCGAGCGCACTTGCAAGGCGCGGGCCGACGCCGGGGCACTCCGCCAAAATCTGCGCGGGGGTATCAAACACGTCGCTAAGTTTTCCGTGTCGCTCCAAAAGTGCGGCCGCCGTTGTTTGTGCGGGGCAGCTCGGGTCCAAAAGGTGCAGCGCAAACGTCAAAATATCGAGCTCCGTAGGGTTAGACGTGGTATTCAGCTTTAAAAACTCCGCTTCCTCTTCCCTTTTTCGTCTTGCGGCCATGGTTTTCATTCCTTTCAAATGCTTGAAAAAGGGCAGCACCGCCTATGGGTGCCGCCCGGTTTTCAGCGGTCGATATAACGTTCGATAAAGCTGCGCACAGCGCTCCAATAGAGCTTTGGCGCGACGGAGGCGGAAAGGCAGTGGCCTGCACCCGGCACGGTAAGCAGCTGCTTGTCGCAGTTTGCGGCTTCGTAAAGGCGATACACCATGGCGCACGGCACGAGGGCATCAGCCTCGCCGTGAATGAACAGCACGGGAATTTTGCAGCGGCGAATCTGATTAAGCGCACTCGCTTCGCGGAAGCTGTACCCGAACTTCACTTTGGACGCAAGCGACACTGCCGGGATAAGCACACCCATTGCGCCGCCGTACAGATCTTTGACAGCGGCTTTGGCCTGATCCCACACAGAGGTGTAGCCACAGTCTTCAATGGCGAGCTTCACCTGCGGCGGCAGCTGCTCGCCCGCCGCCATCATGACGGTAGCAGCGCCCATGGATTCGCCGTAGAGAAGAATCTGCGCGTCTTTGTCGCGGCGAATAATCTCGTAGATCCAGCCGAGGATATCCTTACGCTCCGGCCAGCCCATACCAATCCAGTCGCCGGCGCTGTCACCGTGGGCACGGGCGTTCGGCATTAAAATGTTAAATCCAAGGTCATAAAACGACTTGCCGCGGTGGCGCATGCACTCTGCGCGGCCGCCGTAGCCGTGGCAGATAATAGCATAGCGGTGGCCTTTGTGCGGGATGAACCATGCAGTGAGGCGCATATTTTCGGGGTTGCGGTACGTGATGCGCTTGGCATATTTCTTGAACCATGCTGTTGCCGCACGGGTTTCTTCATCGTCCGGCAGCGGGTCTTTGTTCGGCGGGCGGCGGCGCAGGGTATCGTTTAAAACGGCGTTGGAGACAACCGCGGCCGCACCTGCAGCCAATGCTGCGGCGAATAGTGCTTTTTTACCCATAAACACGCACTCCTTTTGGTTTACTTTGTGTGGACAGCGATGACGGTATCGATGTCATCGGGCAGTTTTACAGTGTTGGAAACCTGCACGAACACGACGTCCGGGTAGTTTTCAACGATCCAGTTTTTAAGGGGCTTTATCTCGGTGCCGTCGGAGATGAGACGGATAGACTCAACCTCATCGAGCGAAATGCCCTGCAGCGGGATACCGCCGATGGAGTTTTCCATAATGTGATAATAGAGCGTTTTGCCGTTTCTGGTGATGCGACCGTTTTCGGGCTTCGGCAGGTCGCAGCCGCCGCAGCCGTAAATGGAATCGGAATTCTTCTGCATCCACGCGCCGATTTTTTCCAGAATCTCGACGGACTCTGCGGGGATATTGCCTCTGGCATCCGGGCCGACATTTAAGAGCATATTGCCGTTTTTGCTGACGCACTCAACGAGCTTTTTGATAATCATTTCGGCGGGCTTAAAGTTCTTATCCTTTGCGCAGTAGCCCCAGTTGTCGTTCATCGTGATGCAGGCTTCCCAACAGATATTGCGGCCGCGGCTGTCCTTAAAGCCGGTCTGCGGGATGATCTGCTCCGGGCTGACATAGTCGCCGCTGTACTCAAGCGGTTCGTCCGTTGCGATGGAGCCGAAGCCACTGCCGCTGACCTCCAGACGGTTATCGATGATGATGTCCGGCTGCAGGGAGCGCACCATACGCACGAGCTCCGACGCACGCCACGCTTCGCCGGTGAGGTCGTCGTAGGAAAAGTCGAACCACATCATATCGAGCTTGCCGTAGTTTGTGCAGAGCTCGCGCACCTGACCGTGCATGTAATCAAGGTAGTTATCAAAGTTATAGGGCTTATCTTTATAGGCAATGTTGTTGCGCATAGGATGCTGGCGGTCGCCGTAGGCGGGGTAATCCGGGTGGTGCCAATCGAGCAGCGAATAATAAAGACCGACCTTGATGCCCTCTGCGCGGAACGCGTCGAGGTACTCACGCACGATGTCTTTGCCGTAAGGCGTGTTCGTGACTTTCCAATCGGTAAGAGCGGAATCAAACAGGCAGAAGCCGTCGTGGTGCTTTGCAGTGAGCACGGCGTACTTCATGCCGGCCTGTTTTGCGAGGCGCGCCCACTTTTTCGGGTCAAAATCTTTCGGATTAAACTCGTTGAAAAACGGGATGTAGTCCTCCTCCGGAATTTCTTCCGTGGAGCGTACCCACTCGCCGCGCGCAGGGATGGCGTAAAGGCCCCAATGGATGAACATGCCGAAGCGGTCGTGGATAAACCACTGCATACGCTTATCATATTTTTCTCTATCAAATTTATACATACAAACTCCGTCCTTTCGCCCGCTATTTCGGGGATTCTTACTGTGATTGTATCATTTTGCCCGGCTTTTGTAAATAGATATTCGCGCGAAAAAAGGAAAGAAAAGCGCCTTCAAACAGCACGGTAGATACGCGTGAGCGCGACACCCTATCCCCCTGCAATTATAGAGCAACCCCGTTGCCTCTTTTAAATCGGGCTGCGGCGTTGTTGTGTGTAAAGGAGTATAGCTTTATATTTGTGTAAAGTTATATAGCTGCACAGATATGCAAAAACGCTCGTCCGCTGATAAACTGGGACGAGCGTTTTGTTCTCTTATTTAAGCGGATTTCCGATCAATCAGAAGTTGCCGTTGGTGAGATCCTCGACGTAGAGGGTCTTCGGGCCGTTGTTGGCCGGTGTTGCGGGCTTTGCAGCCGGTGCAGCTTCTGCGGCAGGTGCTTCATCCTTATGCGGATTGTCGCGCCACTCAAAGAACTTTGTAGCAACAGCCGGGAACAGTGCGTAGGAGAGGACATCCTCTTCACTCTTTGCTCTGTCGCCGATCTCTGCTCTGTACTTCTCAAGCTCCGGCTCGATGAGGTCGGCAGGACGGCAGGTGATGACCTTGTCATCGCCGATGCACTTCTTGCGGACTTCCTCGTTCACCTCGCCCGGCAGCTTGCCGTATTCGCCGCGCAGCATGCCCTTGCTCTCTTTGGTGACCATCTTATAGCGCTCACCGACAAGAACGTTCATAACAGCCTGCGTACCGACGATCTGGCTGGTCGGGGTAACGAGCGGCGGGTAACCGAAGTCAGCACGGACGCGCGGCACTTCTGCGAGCACATCATAGTACTTGTCTTCTGCGTTTGCCTGCTTAAGCTGAGAGATAAGGTTCGAAAGCATGCCGCCCGGAACCTGATACAGCAGCGTGTTGGTATCGACCTTAAGGACCTTCGGGTTAATGTTCAGCTTATCGGCAACCGTACGGAAGTGTGCGGCAACCTCGCTGAGCTTCTCAAGATCAAGGCCGGTATCACGGCTGGTGCCCTGCAGCGTGGCAACGAGGGACTCGGTTGCCGGCTGAGAGGTGCCGTTTGCGAGCGGGGACAGTGCGCAGTCCACGATGTCAACGCCTGCCTGTGCAGCCATCAGGTTGACCATGTCGCCTGTACCGGTGGTGTTGTGGGTATGCAGATGGATCGGCACGCTGACGTTTTCCTTCAGCTTCTTTACGAGCGAATATGCGTCGTACGGAAGGAGCAGGTTTGCCATATCCTTAATGCAGATGGTATCTGCACCCATCTTTTCAAGCTGCATAGCGAGCTTTACGAAGTAATTCTCGCTGTGCACGGGGCTCTTTGTATAGCTGATGGCAGCCTCTGCCTTGCCGCCATATTCCTTAACGTACTTCATAGCGGTCTCCATGTTGCGGGGATCGTTCAGTGCGTCGAAGATACGGACGACATCGATGCCGTTTTCGATGGACTTTTTGCAGAACTCTGCAACCACGTCATCGGCATAGTGCTTGTAGCCGAGGAGGTTCTGGCCGCGCAGGAGCATCTGCAACGGGGTCTTCGGCATTGCCTTTTTGAGCGTTCTGAGACGCTCCCACGGGTCTTCGTTCAGGAAACGCATGCAGACGTCGAACGTTGCGCCGCCCCAGCACTCCAGAGACCAGTAACCCATGTTGTCCAGCTTTTCGCAAGCCGGAAGCATATCCTCGATACGCATACGTGTTGCGGCCTGAGACTGGTGCGCGTCACGCAGGATGGTATCGGTAATTCTAAGGGGATTCTTAGCCATAATAACTGTTACTTCCTTTCCTAAGCGTTATCAAACGCCGAACAGAGCCAGGAACACACCGGCTGCAACAGCAGAACCGATGACGCCTGCGACGTTCGGACCCATAGCGTGCATGAGCAGGAAGTTGCGCGGATTCTCTTTCTGGCCGACGACCTGCGATACACGAGCCGCCATAGGAACGGCGGAAACACCGGCGGAGCCGATGAGCGGATTGATCTTATCCTTAAGGAAGACGTTCATGAGCTTTGCGAGCAGAACGCCGCCTGCGGTGCCGAGACCGAATGCAACAACGCCGAGGACGAGAATCTTAAGCGTCTGCGGATTGAGGAAGTTTGCAGCGGTAGCTGTTGCACCGACAGAGGTGCCGAGGAAGATCGTAACGATGTTCATCAGCTCGTTCTGTGCGGTCTTGTTCAGACGCTCTGTTACGCCGCTCTCACGGAGAAGGTTGCCGAGCATGAGGCAGCCGACAAGGGATGCAGCGGACGGCAGCATGAGGGAAACAAAGATGGTAACCACGATCGGGAACAGAATCTTCTCGGTCTTTGTAACCTGACGGAGCTGCTTCATCTGAATCATGCGCTCTTTCTTTGTGGTGAGCGCCTTCATGATCGGCGGCTGAATAACCGGAACGAGCGCCATGTAGGAATATGCGGCAACGGCGATCGGGCCAAGGAGTTCAGGTGCGAGCTTGGAGGTGACAAAGATGGCCGTAGGGCCGTCTGCACCGCCGATGATGCCGATGGAGCCGGCCTGTGCCGGGGTGAAGCCGAGCAGGACAGCGCCGACATAGGTGACGAAGATGCCGAGCTGTGCGGCAGCGCCGAGCAGCAGGCTCTTCGGGTTTGCAATCAGCGGACCGAAGTCTGTCATGCAGCCGACGCCGATGAAGATGAGACACGGATAAACACCGAGCTTAACGCCGAGATAGAGGACGTCGAGCAGACCGACAGCTTCCGTGGAACCGTTTGCGAGTTTAACACCTTCCGCAAACATTTCCCAATGCACATGACCGCCTTCAAACAGCTCTGCATGGTAAATGCCTGCGCCAGGCAGGTTTGTTAAAAGCATACCGAATGCAATCGGCAGAAGGAGCAGCGGCTCGAACTTCTTGACGATAGCAAGGTACAGAAGAACACAGGAAACAGCGAGCATAACGAGCTGCAGCGGGTTTTCGCCGAGCTTTGCGAAGCCTGTGCTATTCAGAAAATTAGTTATCGCTTCCATGAATAATTTAACACTCCTTATTTTAGTAGTATGTGCGTAGGCTTAAGTTTAACTTAGCCAACAACGCAGAGGAGTGTGCCGCTCTCAACGGTTGCGCCCTTCTGGACGTTCACGCTGGTGACCTTGCCGGCCTTCGGTGCCATGATCTCGTTTTCCATCTTCATAGCTTCGAGGATCATGAGAACCTGGCCTTCAGCAACGGTATCGCCAACATTGACGTTGACGGAAAGGATGTTGCCGGGCATCGGGCTCTTGACCTGCTCGCCAGCGCCTGCCGGTACTGCGACCGGAGCCGGAGCGGGTGCTGCTGCCGGAGCTGCTGCAACCGGAGCCGGTGCTGCGCCGCCGACGACTTCTTCTACTGTTACTTCATAAGCTGTGCCGTTAACATTGACATTATACTTTTTCATTGAACTTACCTCTCATCTGTTAGATTTCGCGCTTTGCGCATTTCAGACTCTTTTGATGGAATGGATGCGGATGTGCGAAACGTCCGTGCCCATCTCCTCGGCGATCGCGACTGCGATAGCGGCAACGATCTGCTGGTTGTTTTGGGTGGATACCGCCGGAGCGGGTGCTGCAGCAGGTGCTGCGGCGGCCGGGGCTGCTGCCGGAGCCGGCTGCTTTTTAGCGACCTTCTCCATGATGAGGCCGAGGATCTTGATGATAACGATCAAGCAGATCAGGACCACAAACACGGTAATAAGGCCCATCAGAACAACCTGAACGGTGCTGATGTTGGTCTCCATAATCTTACCTCCTTTCACCGAAGCGTTATGGAAATAAAAATAGAAAATGTAATTTGCATTCTGAAAAAAAACACCACATTCCCGCATTTTATCAGAATGGTTATATCTTAACACGGAATTCAAAATTTCGCAATGCTTAATTCAACTTTTTTAACCGATATTTTCGGAACGAAAGTCTGTTTGGAGTAATTCCTGTTTGAACGCCGAAAATCAGGCAAGAACACGCCGTTTCTCTCTGGTTCAAAATATTGACGAAAAACTTTCTTTTATCCCGTTGCATTTTAGTAGAAAACATAGTAAAATTGAGTTATCTGTTATTTAGCATGGGCTTTCTTTCCAAAAAAAGCGAATAGACTGCCCAAAGTATTGAAATGAGGCGAAGACGTGTTTTCAAACAAAGATCTGCGGAAGCTCATCATACCCCTTGTTATTGAGCAGCTTCTGGCCGTAACCATCGGTATGGCGGATACCGTAATGGTCTCCTCCTGCGGCGAAGCGGCGGTTTCCGGCATCTCCCTTGTGGACTCCATCAACTTTTTGCTCATCACGCTGTTTTCTTCTTTGGCGACGGGCGGCGCGGTCATTGCGTCCCAGTACATCGGGCGCGGCGACCACAAAAGCGCAAGTCTTGCGGCAAAGCAGCTTTTCTATGCCAGCCTTGCGCTTTCGGCCGTGCTGGGCGTCATCGCCGTATTCTTCCGCAAGCCGGTGCTGAACATGGTTTTCGGCTCCATTGAAGCGGACGTTATGGCGCACGCGCAGATTTATTTTTTGCTTTCCGCGATCTCTTATCCGTTCCTTGCGGTCTATAACGCCGGTGCGGCGCTGTTCCGCTCTATGGGCGATTCGCGCACGACGATGCTCATTTCCATTTTAATGAACACCATCAACATCGTGGGCAATGCGATTTTAATCTACGGCTTCCAGATGGCTGCGGCGGGCGCGGCGGCGGCTTCTCTTGTTTCCCGTGCAGTAGGCGCCATCATCATTACGGTGCTGCTTTTGAACCCGCGCCGTATTATTTTCTATGATAAGCTCCATAAGCCGGAAATCCACCTCTCCATGTTGAAGAGCATTTTGCAGATCGGCGTGCCGAACGGCCTTGAGAACAGCATTTTCCAGATCGGCAAAATTCTGGTTGCAAGCATTGTTTCGGGCTTCGGCACCATTTCCATCACAGCGAACGCCGTGGCGGGCAACCTCGCTTCCTTGCAGGTTATTCCGGGCATGGCGCTCGGCATGGCGATGATCACGGTCGTCGGCCAGTGCATCGGCGCAAAGGACTACGAAGCTGTGAAAAAGTACACGAAGAAGTTGATGCTCATCACCTACGGTGTCGTCTGGGCTATGACGCTTTTGATGCTGCTGTTCAGCAAGCAGATCCTTTCGTTCTACTCACTCTCCGAGGAAACGACCACAATGACGATGGAGGTCTTCATTGTGCACGGCATCTGCGCCGTCATTGTTTGGCCGCTGGCCTTTGCCCTGCCGAACGCCCTGCGCGCTGCGAACGATGTGCGCTTTACGATGATTGTTTCCCTGCTTTCCATGTGGATCTTCCGTATCGGCTTCAGCTACGTTCTGGCGATCTACTTTAACATGGGCATTTTGGGCACATGGATTGCAATGTGTATCGATTGGTTCTGCCGCGGCGCCTGCTTTGTCATCCGCTTTGCGCGCGGAAAATGGAAGAATATCAGCTTTATTGATAACTAAGAAGGAGGTAAAACCGTATGGAATATGATGCTTTTACCGGCGGCGTTGCGCCGGGCGGACTGCGCTCGAAAAGCGATATCCGCATTTTGATCTGCTATATGCTCAAAAGCGTGAACGCGCCGCTTTCAGGCGATGACATCATCAAGGTCTTGCAAGAAAAATCCCTTGCGAATTACTTTGAGGCGAGCGATGCACTCTCTGCCCTTGTGAGCCTTGGCAATGTCACCCGCGAGGAGGACAACACCTATGTGCTGACTAAGCGCGGCAAGAGTGTGGCGGACGACTTAGAACAGCTTATCCCCTCTTCCGTGCGTGATAAGGCCGTAGCCGCCGCCACGGCTCTGCTGGCTTCCGCCAAGATGGAGCGCGAAAACGTGGCAACCATTGTCCGCACCGAAAATGGCTACAACGTGACATGCCACATTTCCGGCGGAGAAATGGAGCTGATGAGCCTTACTGTATATGTGCCCGACCTCTATCAGGCACGCGAAGTGAAAAAGAACTTTCACCGCGACCCACAGCGCGTGTATAACCTGATGCTCGCGGCGCTTACCGGCGATGACGAGATGATGAAAAGCGCCGTAAACCCGTGAGTTTTCGTCACCTTTTAAATTCCGAAGAGCCGCAGTTTTTGCGGCTTTTCTTTTTCTTCACTTCCTGTTTTTCCGAACATTCTGCACTTGTCGTCAAAAACCGACATTTTTCTGTATGTGTATTGTGTATACTTGTATGTGAAAACAGTTTGAGTTTGCACAGAATATACACATCATCCGTGTGAATATTTCTCACGTAGTCGTGCATAGTGGCGCAAATAGCGTATACTATTATTGTATCTGCTATTTGTATCTCACGCAAAAGATACAACACAGTTATGTGCACGATTTTCACAGAATGACACAGCGGATGGTGAACAGCATTGGAGGAAATAGAATCTAAAGCAATCTTCGGCCAACGTCTCAAGCGTTTCCGTGAAGAAAGCGGCTACACGCAGTCGATCCTTGCGAATATTCTTGGCGTTGAACGTTCCACCTACACGTATTATGAAACCGGTAAAACGACGCCCGTCATCTTTGACCTGATGCGCCTTTGCCGTCTTTACCGCATTTCTTTGGATGAGCTGTGCGGATACAACGCAAACTCTGCAGACGCGATGCGTCTGAGCGATTCCGGTCAGCGCGTGAAAGTGTATGCACGCCGCAAAGACCGTCGTTACCTTGCCGATTCTGTGCTGGATCTTTCTACAGATGAGCAGCAGCTTTTGGCGTATTATCGTTCCGCTTCCCCGGAAGATCGTGCGGAGCTTTTTGAACATCTGCGCAATGCACGGTACCGTGACCGCCGCCACGCAAACGCAAAATAACCTTCAAAAATTTTATATGCGCTTGTAGCCCAGTTGGATAGAGCGACAGACTCCGACTCTGTAGGCCGCTGGTTCGAATCCAGTCAAGCGCGCCATGATTGGGTGACAAAAAATGTCACCCAATTTTTCTTAGTATTCATGCGGGTTTTCGGGATTTTGGGGACAAAATCCGGCAAACGTTCTACCGTAGATGTCCAACCAGTAAACCGCAGCTGAATCCGCCGGTGCAGAATCCATGTGTCAACAAAATAACACTGTTACCTCTGAAAGTATTAGATTACGTACTCAATTATTTCAAAGGACTTTTTGTTGTTAATAAGTTCACACACCTTTATTACTAGTGGTGATGCATTTTTCTCGCAAAAACTATCGATGGATATCCACTTGTAACCTAGAGAGTCATTTTCGACCGAGCCTGATCTATCGTTTACATACTCACTAATTTCTTTCTCGCTATCACTTATGATGTCAATACAATACGTCATAGCAATATGATGCGTATAATCGAAACCGTTATAGGGAGAGTTTGTCAATATATCGAAAGTACTCAAATTTTCTGAAATAGAAACACACAATCCGGTTTCTTCTTCTATTTCTCGGATTAAGCATTCTGATATGCTTTCAGGATTTTCAAAGGATCCACCAGGAAGATCCCACAGTCCAGAATATGGTCCGCCATTTTTTTCAATAACTAACAGTTCCTTTCTTTTATTCACACAAACACCATATACTCCATAATGTCTGTGCCACTGCTTATTGTTGTTTCGCATGGTTTTCTATCTCCATTATTTATAGACTTTTTTTAAGTTGCTGAACTAGTTCGCTAAACATTTGAGCTTTTTCTTATTTTGCATCAATAATTACAAATTTCCATTTTGTGGCATAACGCAAAAACGTATCTCTGACACGAGATTGGAATTCTAAAAAGCTAGTATCCGTGTCCGAATTATATATCATATCTTCTGCGTTGTAAATAGATATGGGTATTTGCACAAGATGGTGGGATAGAATTTGGTGGGCTGAGATGGTGGTCTGCACAGATTGGTGGGATGCCAGTCTCTCCACCACATTATGCAAAGAAAATAAAGAGGAGATATGCCTGCGTTTTTAGCAGATATGTCTCCTCTTTTTCAGTTTTCCTTTATCATAGAATTACCAATAATATTCACAAAGGAGAAACTGACGTAGATGAAATCGCAAGGCTTCTGGGCGGCGAAAACATCACCGAAACTACCAGAAAAAGCGCCAAAGAACTGCTGGCGCTGACAAAACAAAAGAGTCAATAAAATATCCCTGATTCAAAAGAAAGAGAAAGCTGTTGTTTCAAACTGCACCATTCCCGAAGAAAGAATGGTGCAGTTTGTTTTTGTGATTCCTGATATATCTCATTCTTCCGTTAAATTTTAACTTCCTCTCCGCATTTTACTGAGAATCCATCCTGCAGCGGATCATCCTCTTCTAGCAAAAGGCACCCTTTCCCAATAAGGCAGGCTCTGCTGTGAATGATCGGTATCACCTGTCCGCCTTCCGTCCTTTCAATGGTCACTGTAAACGGTATGCCGGAGATCCCCCGGTTTTCAAGGCGCTTTCCTTCCTGCAGTCTTCCTTTTTCATAGAACACAGCTGCCAGTGCCGAGGTTCCCGTTCCTGTAGGCGAACGGTCAAACTGCCGCTTTCCAAATACGGTAAAAGTCCTCGTGCTGATCACTCCTTCTCGCTCTCCCTCTTCTGCAAAGAGTATCATGCAGATGCCGTTATCCTTTGCATTCAGCCTCGGATTGTCAGGATGTACCATTTCAAGCTGATCGATGGCGCAGCGTCCGCATTCCATGGCGATATCCAGCATGACCTGGATGTTTTTCTTTTCCAATTCGATACCAAACTGTCCGATGTCCGCAAAGACCATGAAAGCGCCGCCATAGCCCACATCTACCCTGACGGTTCCATAGGATGGCGTCTGCACAGATTTGCCCAGAGCGTATGCAAAGGAAAGATCATTTTTCAGTGCAATATCGCAGATCTTACCGTCCTCTGCCCGTACTGCAAGCTGCACACTGCCCGATGGTGCATCCAATGTCACAGTATTCATACCTTCTTTTAAGGTCAGGATCCCCAGCTCGCAAGCAGCTCTACCCATGACAATGGCGCCATGACCGCACATGGTGCTCATGCCAGTTCCGTGGATAAAGACGACGCCAAGATCGCTCTCTTCGTTTACAGGAGGCGTAAGGAAGCCGCCGTACATGTCATCGTGTCCACGTGGCTCAAGGATCGTCAGTCTTCTGAGATCGTCAAGATGCTCTGCTGCATAGCGCCTTTTTTCTTCCATGGTACTGCCGATGATCTCAGGAAAGCCGCTCGTGATAAGCCGAAATGGTTCTCCCGCTACGTGAAAGTCCAGATATTCCAGCGTTTTCATTTAGAATTCAACCTCCGCTCCAATGCCTTCCCTTTCTGCTGTTTCACAGATATATTCTGCTGCTACAAGGTCCACCAGCGCCATGCCCACAGTTTTAAAGATGACCGTATCTGATGCGGGTTTTGATTGGCTTCCATCTAACACGTTATGTAGGCATTTTACATTGGTCTCATCAAGAAGCCCGCTCTCGATCCTTGTCGACAGATCTCCGCTTTCTTCGCAGGCATATGGCAGATCCACGTACACATCGTCGGTGAGATGAAAGAGGCTGTCCGGCAGTTCCTTCATGTACGGTTTGTAGGAGCCTACCGCAATATAGCACTTGCCTTTCAAAAGTTCAGGTTCTTCCGGTAAAACCGGCTCTGTGGCAAAGGTCGTCGTCACTACGATATCAGAGCCTGCAAGCAGTTCCTCTGCACTTTTGCAGAGGACCATTTCGATCTCGCCTGCAGCTGCTTTCCGTAGATCCTCGGCATATTCTTTCAGTACAGCTTCCGGCTTAAATGGATCGAACAAGCAGATCTTTTTGATGTTTCTTACTGCCGAAATGCACACGCCCTGGGAAAAGCCCTGTATGCCGCAGCCCACGATACCTACGGATGCGGCGTTTTCATCGGACAGCTCTCTGACTGCCAGCGCCCCGGTTGCGCCGGTACGCCAGGATGTGACTCTCTTTGCATCAAGCAGTGCCCTGCTCTGACCTGTAATCCTGTCGTTTAACACCACCACGCCGTCGATGGACGGCAGGCTCCGCTCCCTGTTTTCCGGTACCAGCGCCAACATCTTGGTTCCGCAGGCATGATCTGTAAAGCACGGCATGTACAGGAATGTCATTCCGCCTGCTTCAAATCCATACCGTTCCGGCATGGAAAATGCTCCTTTTCCATAGATGTCAAAGGCTTTTGCTACAACTTCCACCATTTTCTTTGGCTCCACGATTCTATCGATATCATTTTGATTGATAATCTTCACTTCTGTTTCCTCTTAAATACTTTAACTATTTAAATACTTTAACTATCTATCATTTAAAAGGAGACTGTATTACAGTCTCCTCCAGCTTAACATTTTACATATTGCCAGCATGGCACCTTCTCACCTCTTGGCAAGAATTCGATCGTAAGCTCCGTCTCGCCTCGACGTACCTGATAGACTAAATGCATGTTTTCATCGTCTACTGCTTCCCACTCAGAAGAAGCCTTTAATATCACGTCTCCATTCCTCAATCCTGCTTTTTCAGCGTTAGAGCCCGGTTTTACGCCAGTTACGACTTGATCATGTGAATACCGCACCGTATCATCAAAGCCATTATCCATGACAGGCGCAGCAACTTTCTCTACGGTATATTCCGGTCCGAAAAAGTCCGCTGCCGGAGCAGTAATGCCTTCCTCCATAAGTTCTGTAAGTCGTAAAGAAGCCTTTCCAGCAGTGTATAGATCCGCAAGTTCAACAAATCTGTTCCAGGTCATCGGAATGCCTTCCTTTGCCCCATCCAGGAGTTCAACCATCAAATTATACATTCTGACCTTTCCTTCTGTGCAGCGATTTAACAAAGCATCCAGCTCGATCAATGTTAGTACACCTCTGCCATATGTCACTCTCTGTGCATAACAATGGGTCCATGATTTTCTGAATGCACTGGAAAAATCCCCCTTGCTGTACGGATTAACATAATATGCACGAAGTTTCTCGTTGATCATGTCAACATATCTATCCGCGTCAATTTTCCCCACCATGAAAAGAATATAGCAGCTGTAAAATTCCGCCGTACCCTCTGCAAAAAGAGAAATTTCTTCTTCTCTGTCAGCGCTGACAATCAACCAATTATGCACTAGCTCATGAGCAATGATCGGTTCAGCTTCTTCGATCTGATCGACCAGCTGATCGCCAAATCCAAAGGAGCAGCATCTGGTCAGTCCTGTTCCGGTTGCAACAGTTCTAGGCGTAGGATACAGGAAAATATAATAAGGAATATCCTCATCATGGAACATCTTTTCAGTATAATCGAAAAGTTCCGCCATACTTCTGCAAAAGTCATCGATCATCCGAATTTCATCTGCAAGCCATATGATATGAAGCTTGCTTCCCTCTCTATGAAATTCCTTTAAATTGCCAACCATGTAGAAGGTTTCTTTCAGTGTCTTTGCATCACAGCACTTTATAAAGTTACCTTTTCCGTAACTGCAGACAGCCTCGGCCTTTGAAGAAAATGATGACAAATCGTGTTCGATTGAAAATTCAAACTCTCCCTTCATCGGCAGCACCAGAAATGCAAGTCCAGATGCAGTATAGCCGCCGTATGTCCGAAACAATGAGAATCCAGGGTCAGCTTTATTAGGATTCTTTTCCAGAGTTTTTGTTCGATAGGTTATTACGAGTCTGCCTGTAACGTCTCTGTCAAAGCGATATGTCCGCTGCGGACCGAAATCGCCCATGCTGTCTTCACAAGTGAATCTAAAAGTTCCCGTATCGTCCTGCATCTGAAAATCATCTGCTGTATATCCCGCCATCGCGCATCCGGCATAAAATACCGGATGCACATCGAAAATATCGCCCTTTTTATAGGAGGCAGATTCCATTACAATAGTAGATTCTACAGATGTAACGATATTTTCTGACAGGAATGGTTTTATTCTCACAAAAACTTTAGATGATTTTTCCATATTCATACTCCTTTTAGATCTCTGCAATAGCTTCCACTTCCACAGGAACATCCATCGGAAGCTGGTTCACGCCGATCGCTGTTCTTACATGTTTTCCCGGCTCACCAAAGATATCATACAAAAGCTGTGAAGCTGCATTTGCAACGATATGCTGATCAGAAAATCCCGTCTTACTATTTACATACACCTGCAATTTCACAAAGCGCTTCACTTTGTCTAAATCTCCCAGATAAGCTTTTATTGCCCCAAGCATGTTAATTGTACAGCACCTAGCAGCTTCCTGAGCTTCCTCAAGAGACACCGTATCGCCTACCTTTCCTGTTGCAACTGGTTTACCGTTTACAAAAGGGATCTGACCTGATGTAAACAGACAGTTTCCCACCCGTCTCACAGGAACAAAGATCATATCAGATTTAGAAGTCTCCGGAAGCTTAATACCTGCCTGTTCTATCTTTCTTTCAATTTCCATTTCTCCGTAATCCCTTTCTAACGCTTACTGAACCTGCTTTTCTTTTCTTGCTGCAATTTCTGCACGCATCATCGGCAGCTTTTTCTCGATTTTCGTCAAATAGAGGAACAACACTAACATAATTCCATAGATGACCGCCTCTGAGGTGATGGTCATGTGGAAGAAAATATTCACAATGTTTTCCGGCTGTGTAGCTGCATTAGGATCGAATCCAATCAAACCGATGACATAGGCTGCAATGGAACCTCCAAAGGCTAAACCGATCTTTGTTCCGATTCCATATGCACTCATTACTACGGCCGTATTCTTTCTTCCGGTTTTCCACTCTCCATAATCCAAAGAGTCCATCAGACACTGCGACAGAATATTAGTGGCCAGTGAAGCGCCTGCAACAGCGATTAATACTCCTGCAATGTATATCTTTGGATTGGAAACATGAATAATCACCAGAATCAACATCGTCACTGTATCAATAGCAGCCCCTAAAACACCAACTCCGGCATTTCCCAGCTTCTTATGTAACGGCACCATAAGGAGCGTTGCACCAATGGTGAAAATTACGCCGACAGAAGTTGTAACAGACATGATGTTTGCATTTCCCAGATTGTAAGTACAGAAGTACAGCAGCATGGAACCTTGCAGAGATGAGAACAACATTTTAACGACCTGAATCAAGAATACAACGCCGGACACCTTGTTCTGTACCAGGGCAGCGAACATTTCTTTTACAGTCGGAGCAGGTGCATTTTCTCCTTTTTCTTTATCATAATCGTTGATCTCATATCCTCTGCACCCAAGAATTCCCAAAAAGCCCATCAAGAGGTATACGCATGCGTAGATCGCTGCCAGTTTGGTAAACGCAGTTGCCGGATTTGAGGTGGAAAGCATCGCAACAAGGGGCATTGTGACCGCTGGCACGATTGCATTTAAAATGCTGCTAGCAACTCCTCCGTATGTGCCAAGTTTTACTCTTTCTGTTCTGTCTGTTGTCAGCTTCGGCTGCAGGGCATTCATTGGTATCGAATAAGCGGTCTGCGACATGCCGAGGCAAATAAAGGTTGCTGCCGCCCAAACTACTTTCATGGTATAAGACAGATTCGGCGCGGAAAAACATAGTACCATAAAAATTGCGATTGGAATCAGGGCCCGCTTCATCCACCACAAACAGGTTCCACCTGGTTTGTTCGACTTTTCTACCAGCGATCCCATCAGCGGATCGTTGATAAAGTCCCAAACTCTTGCGATCAGGATGATAGTTCCTGCTACACCGCCAGACAATCCCACTATGCTGACATAAAAATATAGCAGAAAATACATTTGAATTAACATCTGAATCGTCGGCGCTACTGAAGCGACCGAATAACCTAGTTTTACCCGCATAGGCAACTTGCGGTTTGTGTCTTGTGTGTTCATTTTTTTCTTTCCTTTCTTAGATAACATTTATAATTAGAAATAATTGATAACAATACTATTTCAGCACATCTGTCAAGGCCTGCACTGTAAGAAGCACTTGATCCGGGCTATTGTAATAATGAAAAGAAATACGCAAATACCCTTCTCTTATATGTGCATAGATTTTTTTATCAGCAAAGGCGTTTTTCATCTGCTTCGTTCTGTCTTTATCAAATTTCAGGCAGATGACACCGGACCAGTGTTTGCAGTCCTTACTTCCCAAGATCTGTACTTTATCCTCTAAAGGAGAAAGCCCTTTACGAAATAAGTTCTCCAGCCTCAGACAGTGACTGTAAACCCTGTCGATGCCGATTTCAAGAAGCAGTTCTATGCTCTTTCCCATGGCTGTAATGCCATAAGAGGAGACCGAACCTCCCTGTATAGCCTCTAAGCCCTGCCTGTAAGGAAGCACTGGTATCTGCATCATATTTGTCATGGTTTCCTCATCATATACAATATTGTAGTCCGAGTATACTTCAGGCTTCAGCATTGGCTGCAGCTTCGGACAGCAATATACAAATCCTGATCCAAGAACTCCCAATAGGCCCTTAAAGGCGGCCGTACTCAGGTAATCGATATTCATTTTTTCTACATCGACCGGTACTCTGCCCAGCGCCTGAATAGCATCTACTGCAAATAGAATGCTTCTCTCTCTGCAAATCGCTCCGATCTTTTCGATATCCGGCATGAAGCCTGTGTGATTATGTACAAAAGAAAGATGCACAACTCTCGTTCGCTCTGTCATCTCATTTAGGATATCTTCTGCCGAGAATGTCCCGTTTTGCGTTTTAATGAGTTTAAGCCTGATACCCTCTGCCTGTCTTTGACCCCATCCCAGCAGAATCGTTGGATATTCAATCGCAGTCGAAATGATTTCATCTCCTGGTTGTAAATTCAGCGATTTTGCGAGCAGCGATGTCCCCTGCGTCGTATTCACCGTAAACATGATGTTAGCCGGATCCGTATGAAGCAGTCTTGCAACATCTGCCTGTACCCTTATCCTCTGACGTTCATAATCTCCCTCAAGACTCACTCTTCCAAAGCTTTTTGCAAACACATCTTCAAAATCTCTGCAGTGATCCAGGGTTCGCTGTGGCGGCAGCCCCATCGATGCCACGTCTAAATATGTAATATCATTTAGATAGTTATATTCCTTGTAATACTTCGATTCAATCATAAATTTTCTACAGTTTTATCTCTTCATCAATGCCTCAATTTCGCTTACCGTTTTCGGAATATTGCTGCTCAGTACTTCACAGCCTGTTTCTGTGACCAGCACGTCATCCTCAATACGGATGCCTAAATCTTTATCCCCAAAATATACACCCGGCTCTATGGCAACGATCATACCAGGAACAAGCTTGCCTTCCTCATCGCCACGTTCTTCATGGCAGGAAAGTCCGATTCCATGGTTTACCATTCCAGGAGTTACATAGTTGATCCTGAATTCACGGATCAGCGTTCCAATGGTTTCTCCATCCTTTAGATAACCGCCTTTACGCAGTTCCTCTGTGAAGTAAGCGTTGGCTTCCTGTCCGCACTCCTGCGCGGTTTTTCCAGGTCTCATGCTGGCAATGGTCATTTCCTGCGTCTTGAGCACCACATTGTACCAGTGTGCCTGTTCATCCGTAAAAACCCCGTTTACTGGATAGGTTCTGGAAATATCGCAGCAATAATCATTAAAAAAGGTAGCGATGTCCGCCAGAAATAAATCGCCATCCTTAGCAGTGGCCTCATTGGCATAGAAATTATGCATAATGGTGGTTTCCTTTCCAATTAAAGCCTGCACGATGTCTCCGCTGCCGCCCCGCATCTTAATTTCATGCTCCAGAATGCTCTGCATCTGATATCCTCTGATCCCCGGTTTTAACTGTTTTGCCGCTTCAGCAAGCGCCTCTTGTGTAATATCGATGGCTTTTTGAATCTGTTCAGTTTCCAGTTCACTTTTGCGCAGGCGCATAAAATCAAGTTCTTTGCTTAAGCTTCCGATTTGGACACCCGGATAGGCTCTGGTGATTCTGTCAGCTAAAATATTTTCATATCGCGTATATTTGGTAAATCCGTCAAAGCTGGAGCAAAAATAAATCTTATCTAACTTCATCCAGGTGGCTATTGTCCCCAATACATCTTCAAAGTCATCCATGTACATGACTGCCTGGATTCCTGTCCTCTCCCTGTAGTATGCGGGATCAAGGCTTCGACCCAAATAAAATACTTCATTTGCTGTCCTTCTCTTTACGAAAAGATATTCCTGCAGTGCACCATGTGACTTTACCAGCATCAAAAGCCCTTCCGCAATACTCATGCCCGTCAAATAATAGAAATTTTTGTCTGTCTTTTCTCTTTGCGGTATTCCAACGACTCCAAGTTCATCATTGCCACCAAAAGATAGCAGCAGTTGACCGTCTGCTAATTTTTCAGCAATTTTCTCTCTTCTCTTTCTCGCTTCGTTCTGATACATCTTAATATCCTTTCTGTGTTTAATACTTTTCCATCTCAAGAATATCCCCTTACAGTGAAATTGTCAATCCATTTTTTCATATTTACATATTTTTCGCGACATTTTTCGTTTAAATCTAAAATTACAATCATTTTTTTCATTTTTAAATAATTCAAGTTGAAATTCAAGTTGACAAAAAAAGAAAATTCATCTATGCTGAAAGCAGAAATCGAACACCGCAACAAAAAGCAAGAAAGGACAACCAACATTATGCCTACAAATACAGGTGAATATGTAAAGAAAATAAGAACTGAACAAAATCTGACTTTAAAAGAGCTCAGCAAAAAAAGCGGTCTTTCTGTCAGCTTTCTTTCTCAATTTGAACGTGGAATCAGCACTATTTCCGTGGATGCCCTTCTGGTTCTGGCTGACGCTCTAGGCATCGATTCCCGGGAAGTCATTATGGAATCTCTGGCAACCAGTCAACCGAAGGAAGATTACGTTCTGAGAAGCTATAACCGTCATATACCGCAGATCAGTGCCAATAACCAGATACAGACCAGTCTTTCCTCTTTTGGATATGATAAGAAAATGCTTGCACGTATGTATACTCTTCTTCCGGATGGATCCGAAGAAAAGACACTTCCTGTCGCTCACGAAGGTGAAGAATTCATCTACGTTCTGGAAGGGATTCTTACACTGGAAATCGACAACGTCAGATACGATCTCCATCCTGAAGATACCGCCCATTTTCCTTCTACAAAAAAGCATATGTGGTATAACGAGACCAATCGAAACGTGAAGTTTATTTTGATCAACTATCCTTATTTTAGTAAAGAACAGTCTAATTAGTTTTTCTGCGTGTGTGCACCCTGCCTACACGCTTTTTTAAGAAAAGAGGTATTAGTAATGTATGAAAAAGAACTGGCCGCTTATTTTGAAGCGCACAAAGACGAATTTTTAGAGGATCTGGCCGTCTTAGTTGCGATTCCCAGCGTTAAGACAGAACCATCAGGCGACTGTCCCTACGGCAGGAATACTGCAAAAGCCCTGTCCCAAAGCCTTTCTATCGCAGAAAAATACGATCTGTATACAGAAAACTGGGAAAACTACGTTGGCATCGTCCAAATTGAACCAGGCAGACGCATGCTGGACATCTTAGCCCATTTAGATGTGGTCGCGCCTGGCGACGGCTGGGAAGTAACGAAACCTTACACCATGAAGATATCTGAGGGAAAAGTTTACGGCAGAGGTACTGCCGATGACAAAGGTCCTGCGCTGGCTGCACTTTACGCGCTGCGGGCGATCAAGGATCTGCAGATCCCACTGCGAAACGGCGTTCGCCTGGTGCTTGGAACGGATGAAGAGTCCGGAAGCAGCGACCTTCTTCACTATTTCAGTAAAACCGGACCTGCTGCCATGAGCTTCTCTCCTGACGCAGTCTACCCTGTTATTAACGTAGAAAAAGGCAGGTTAAGTGGCAAGGTCACAGGAAGCTTTGCCCATCAACAAATACTGGAAGTCCATGGCGGCCATACAACCAATATTATTCCGGATTCCGCATATGCTGTCCTTCAGAATATTGATGAAGCGAAGCTGACACAAGCAGCTTCCTCTGATCAGATCTCTTATAGCCTTGCCCAGACAGACAAAGGCTACAAGCTGACTGTTCACGGTGTCTCCGGTCACGCTGCATCTCCTGAGGCTTCCGTGAACCCGATCACTGCTTTGCTGCAGCTTCTTTCTGGCTGCACAGACTGCGAGGAAATCAAATCCCTGTGCTCTCTCTTTCCTCACGGAGCACATCATGGCCAGGGCTTACATCTCGATCTGGCAGATGATGTATCCGGAGAGCTGACTTTGAGTCTGACTCTACTGGATTATGACGGTCATTCTCTATCTGCAAGCTTTGACAGCAGAGTGCCGATCTGCGCCAGCCGGCAAAAGCTGCAGGCCGCAAGGAATGCCATTTCTGCTGCGGGCTTTTCTTACGATGAACACTTCGTTGCGCCCCATGCAGTTCCCGACAATACACCGTTTATCAACACCCTTCTCGACTGCTACGAAAGCTTCAGCGGCCGCAAAGGTCAATGTCTTGCCATTGGCGGCGGCACTTATGCCCACGGAATTGAAAATGCTGTCGCATTTGGCTGTGCCTTTGGTGACATTGACAATCACATGCACGGGGCAGATGAGTTTGCGGAAATCTCAACACTCCTCATGAGCTGTAATATTTTCGCACAGGCGATCATCCGGCTCTGTGGAAAGCCTTCCATGATTTTACCGAAGGGCAGGATCTATGGAACGGTACTATGGCTTCAACAAGCAGATACCAAGGATGCGTCCCCATTATTCCAGCTGCTTTCCGAGGCGGGAATCGCCGCGATCCCGGTCATCGTGGACAAAAACGGAGAAACAGCTGAAAATCTGGAAATGGTGGAAAACGTACTGGCAGATATCCAAGCGAATGGCGCTCTTTCCGCGCTACCTGTTGCTGTTTCCGGCATCGGCTACGGAGGCTTTATTGCCGGACATCTTCTTGCCAGAAAAAACTGCTTTGCTGCAGGCGCCATTATCAGCGGGCTCACCAATCCGGCAACAGCCTATGGAACCTGCAAAGGCATTACGCTTTCCCAAAATGCCATTTCTGATGATTTTTCCATGATGGATTATCTGAGCCGCCTGACAAAAGAAAGCGTGGTCTATCATTGTGACGACATCCATACGCCACTTCTGCTGCTTCACGGATTTCATGATGAGATCTACGGATTTGAACAGGCAGAGCAGCTTTTCACTTCTGTCAAAGAGCGGCAGCCCCAGTCTGAAATACGCATGGTCGTTTTTCCGACAGGGGATGATAATCTGGCTGAAGATCCTGACTGCAAAGAGAAATACTTTGAAGAACTCATCAGTTGGTTCATGAAATATCTGAAAGGAGAAACCCATGATGAATCATAAAAGACTTCCCAAATTTGAAGATTGCGAAACCATTGAAAGGCTTACAGGCGGTGATTACCTTGCTGTCAGGAACTTAATCGCCTATAGTTCTACAGAAAAGGGTATTATTCTTAAAGATCTTTCCAACGGGGAATCACGTCCTGTTTCCGGCGGTGGAAAAGGTGAACGCCGCCCCGTTTTTTCTCCCGACGGAACCAGACTTCTGTTTCTGTCGCAGCAGAGCGGTCAATTCTGTGTTGTAATTTATAACCTGCAGAGTGCTGAGCTGACTACGATTGTACGTTCAGAAACCCCTGTCGCCGATCCAATATGGTCCCCCGACGGGAGCAAAATCCTTTTTGCCTCCAGCATCAGCGAAAGCGTCAGCAATGTAGCGCCTGCGTGCAATGAGCCTATTGTGATCGAAAACCTCGGATATAAATTTGATGGCCTGGGTTTTCGCACGCCGGATAATGCCACCCATCTTTTCATTGTGCCGTCTGACGGCAGCGCACAGCCTGCGCAGATCACCGCTGGCAACTACGATTATCTGCATCATAACTGGCTTCCTGACAGCAGGCACATCATCTGTGTCAGCAATCGTTTCAGAAACAGGGAAGAATACCTGGGCTACGACCTTTTGAAGATCGAAATCCAAACCGGAGAGATTCTGCAGCTGACACAGAACCTTTGGCTCGTTTCCTATCCGAATCCTCTGCGCCCGGTCTGCACTCCTGACGGACAGTTTATTATCGCGGGGATCATGGATGCGAAGTATGCGAAGACCATCAGCACCGGTACATTCCCGGAAACATATCTGTACAAGATCGCAGCAGATGGTTCAAGCAGCCATCAGATCTTTTTCCCCGATGAAAACTGTTACCAGTGCGTCCAGTTTCCATATAACGCAGGCTCCGGAATGGGACTTGATAAGCTGCAGATCAGAGACGACGGCGCCTTTGTTCTCTTTCACAGCGGCTGGCAGGGGCAAGGCGGGCTGTTTCGCTTACCTTTAGACGAAAGCACTGGCGGTCATGCACAGCCTATTAACAGAGGAAAACACGCTTATCATGGTATCAGTAAAATTCAGGATGGAAAGGTGCTGGTCAGCGTATGTGAGGATACGTTAGCGGAAGCCTATGCCCTTGTAGATATCGATGAAGGATGTATCATTAAAAAGGTTGCTCAGTCAGCAGAGGAGTTTTTACAGGATGTTTCTCTCAGCCAGCCAACGGATTTCTCTGTTCCTACTTTAGATGGCTGCAGTACTGTTCACGGTTGGGTTCTGCCGCCCCACAATATGGAAGAGGAAAAGAAGTATCCGGTAATCCTCTATATCCACGGTGGTCCTCACCCATTTTACACCTATGCTCTGACTTTAGAACACCAGGCCTTTGCTGCAGAAGGCTTCGGCGTCATTTGCTGTAATCCAAGAGGTAGCAGCGGCTACGGCTGGAAGCACCAGAATATGGGAGATGGCAGACGTACAGAGCCTTATTATGACTGCCTGCAATTTGTAGATGAAGCCATTCGCAGATTTCCCTGGATTGATGAAAACCGCATGGGCGTCACCGGCGGCAGCTATGGTGGTTATATGACCAACTACATCGCTGCTCATTCTAAACGTTTCAAAGCATATATTTCCCAGCGAAGTCTTGCTAACGATCAGATCTCATATGCCAGCTCTGACGAAACCGGCAGCAGCGCAGGCTTTGATTCTTTCCCTCAGTTTATGATGGAAAATTTAAAAAGATCTGTGGTATCCTATGCGGAAAACATCGACCGACCATTTCTGATCCTTCACGGCGCCGATGACTGCAGAACACCTGTGGAAGCTGCAAAGCAGCTATATACAGCTATCCGTGACATCCATCCGAATCTTCCTGTTAAGCTGGTTTTATATCCGAACACTGGACATTCTCAGCCAGAGGATCCTGCCATGCTGCAAAGCTACTATAATGAAATGGTATCCTGGTTTCGCAAATATCTATAAAGCTCCAATCGAGAGGGGCTGACAAGCAGCCCCTCTCTCGTCACCGTACCTGCTGTTCGGCATACAACGGTTCAATTCAAATATTAGTCCAGACAGCTGAGAGGTTCCCACTTTTCGGGAAAGCCACAAGCAGTACTTCTCTTACTTCGGGTATTTGCACAAGATGGTGGGATAGAATTTGGTGGGCTGAGATGGTGGGCTGCACAGATTGGTGGGCTGACTTGGTGGGATGCCAGTCTCTCCACCACATTATGCAAAGAAAATAAAGAGGAGATATGCCTGCGTTTTTAGCAGATATGTCTCCTCTTTTTCAGTTTTCCTTTATCATAGAATTACCAATAATATTCACAAAGGAGAAACTGATATGAATAACGATATCATAAAATTATTGAATTTAGAAGATGATTGTGTAATCAATTCTATTAACATCTCGGCTAACCAAACTAAAACCATTTCTCTTTCTAAACTTCCCTCCAAAAAATACTGTCCTATCTGCAATTTTAGAATGCATTCCAAATGCTTTAAAAAACGGGAGAAACGCCTCCACATCACTTTCCAGCTTATCCCACACAAGGTTAATCTGGGCTTCAACATATTCTCTCCCATTTTGATCAGAGAACACATTTAAGAGAATATTGCATGCATCCCCAACGAATAAACATTTTATACCCTTTATAGCTTAAGTAGGCATCACAAAGATTTTGAAAAGCCCCGCCATCCATCTGATCAATTCGATTTTTGATATCTGTTAGCTTCGACATTGTTGTCCCCCACAAACAAAATGGTCATAGCCATCGTTTTGTAAAATTCAATTATATTTTAGCATCGCTGTCCATTGTACGCAATTAAATTTCCTGAACATAGGTACAAATTTGAATATAAATCGAAATTTGAATGTCTCATTTTTGAGTTCCAGATATTATCTACTGTACTGGACAATTCCTGGATGGAACAGCGCAGTTTGGAATTTGTAGACGATCCCCACATGGTAAATGTGGCAGTGTCCCGGGCAGTAAGGCAATTTGTGCTCGTCACAGATCACGATTTGTTTTTCAAAAAGGGAAAGAACATTGGCGACTTGATTCGGTATATGCAATATAGCACGCTTGACGAAAACATTATTGAAAGTCAGGTGGTATCCGTCTTTGATCTGCTGTACAAGCAGTATTCCCGAAAGCTTCTTCCTCTGAAAGTAAAAATGAACCCAAAAGCACGTTTTCAGTCGGAAGAAGCGCTACGCGTATTGCTGGAGGAAATTCTTGCACAGCCGGAGTATAACCGTTTTAGTTACGTACAGGGCATGCTGCTGCGTAACCTATTGAACTCTTTGGAAAACCTCAGCGATGAAGAAATCACCTATATCAATAATCGTGCTTCACTGGACTTTGTCGTATTTTATAAGCAGGACAAAACTTGTAAACTGGTGGTAGAGGTGGATGGCTTCTCTTTCCACGAAAACAGGCCGGAGCAGCTTCGCCGTGATGCATTGAAAGACGCCATCTTGACAAAAAACAACATTCCATTTTTGCAACTTGCGACCAACGGCAGCGGAGAGCGGGAGCGGATTATTCATGCCTTGCAGTAGACGAAAAAAGGTTGAGCTTTGGAACACCTAAAAGCAAAATTAGAAAATCACGTTGCAAGAATGAATACAAATCTCTTCTGAACCCAGAAGTCTATCTTTTTTCACAGGTATCTTTTTTGTCAAAATAACACAATGAAAACCCGCATGAACGTTCTGCGGGTTTTTGATTTATATGTAACACACTTTATGTTTTAAACCCCCCGCTTTCCGGCTGATTGGCCGGGCAGAAGACTTTTCAAAAGAAAAAATGAACAGGAATGGTAAACCCCGTTCCTGTTCACTGAATTATTGGAATTCTAAAAATGGACCACTGCTACCACTAATTGGTCAATAGAGCCATTTTCATTTTCTTCACATATTCTCCGATGTATTTCGGCGCGTCCTTTCCATACCGTTCAAGCAGCTTGATGATTGCTGAGCCGACAATGGCACCGTCAGAGATATTCGCCATTTTCTTTGCCTGCTCCGGTGTGGAAATACCGAACCCGACAGCACACGGTACATCCGTGTTTTCTCTAACCACCTTGACAATAGAGGCAAGGTCTGTATTAATCTCACTCCGTGTGCCTGTCACACCGAGGCTGGAAACGATGTAAATGAAGCCTTCCGCTTCCTTTGCAATCATAGCGATGCGGTTTTCCGAGGTAGGAGCAATCAGTGAAATCAGATCAACGCCATATTGTCCGCATAGCGGCTGAAATTCCTCTTTTTCTTCATACGGAAGATCGGGTAGGATAAGTCCGTCAATACCAATATCGCAACAAGTAGAAATAAATTTTTCCGCACCGTAGGAGAACACGACATTGGCATAGGTCATAAAGACCATCGGGATTTTCACATCACGGCGAAGTTCTTTTACAAAGGCAAATATTTTATCCGTCGTGATACCACCGGTCAGTGCCCGCAGGTTTGCGCGCTGAATAACGGGACCCTCTGCGGTAGGATCAGAGAACGGAATACCAAGCTCAATAAGGTCTGCACCGTTTTCCGCAGCGGCACGGACAGCTTTGGCGGTGGTTTCCAGATCAGGGTCGCCACAGGTGATAAAGGCGATAAATGCCTTGCCGTTTTCAAATGCTTTCTGAATCTTACTCATGGATATCCTCCCCTCTGTAACGGGCAATGGCGGCGCAGTCTTTGTCACCTCTGCCGGAAATGGTAATCACGATGATTTGTTCCTTGCCCATGGTCGGTGCGATCTTCATTGCGTGTGCAACAGCGTGTGCCGATTCAATAGCAGGAATAATACCCTCGGTTTTTGCCAGATATTCAAAGGCGTTTACCACTTCGTCATCTGTGATTGGGACATACTCGGCCCGTCCGATATCGTGCAGATGTGCGTGTTCAGGTCCCACACCCGGATAATCAAGTCCTGCGGAAATGGAGTAAACGGGAGCAATCTGACCATCCTTGTCCTGACAGAAATAGGACTTCATGCCGTGAAAAATTCCAAGTCTTCCGGTAGCAATGGTTGCTGCCGTTTCAAAGGTATCAATTCCTCTGCCTGCCGCTTCACAGCCGATGAGCTTTACGGATTTGTCGTTGATGAAATGATAGAAGCTGCCGATGGCATTGGAGCCGCCGCCCACACAGGCGATTACCGCATCGGGAAGTCTTCCTTCTTTTGCAAGCATTTGCTCTTTGATTTCTTTAGAAATGACGGCCTGAAAATCACGGGCGATGGTCGGGAACGGATGGGGACCCATCACCGAACCAAGGCAATAATGGGTGTCGCTGACGCGAGAAGTCCACTCACGCATGGCTTCGGAAACCGCATCTTTGAGCGTTGCTGTCCCCGTCTTTACGGGGATAACCTCTGCGCCGAGAAGCCGCATACGATATACATTGAGAGCCTGACGGATGGTATCTTCCTCGCCCATGAAAACCACGCACTCCATACCCATAAGCGCTGCTGCGGTTGCCGCAGCAACGCCGTGCTGACCTGCCCCGGTTTCAGCGATCAGACGTGTTTTACCCATCTTCTTTGCCAGAAGTGCCTGATCGAGTACGTTGTTGATCTTGTGTGCGCCCGTATGGTTTAAGTCTTCACGCTTGAGATATATTTTTGCGCCGCCGAGATCCTTCGTCATTTTTTCGGCATAGTACAGCCTTGACGGTCTGCCTGCGTATTCATTGAAAAGCTCGGTCAGCTCTCTGTTGAACTCCGGGTTGTTTTTATAATAATTATATGCTTCTTCAAGTTCAATAACCGCATTCATCAGTGTTTCGGGAATATACTGACCGCCGTGAATGCCGAAGCGTCCGTTTGGATTCGTCATGATCTTTCTTCCTTTCTGACAGCGGCAACAAATGCCGTCATTTTTTCTTTGTCCTTTGTTCCGCCTGTTTCTATCCCGGAGCTAACATCAACAGCAAAGGGATGTAATGTTGCAACAGCTTTTCCAACAGTATCGGGTGAGAGTCCGCCTGCAAGGAAATAGGGCCTGCGTATGTTCATCAAAAGTTTCCAATCAAATACCGTACCCGTTCCCGCACCGGAGTCCAACAGAATATAATCGGCGGAGCACCGTTCTGCGTCAGCAATATCATTTTCCGTTTCTACCTGGAAAGCCTTGATGATCGGTTTATCGGTGTGTTGTTTCAATCGCCTGATATAGTCCTCATCCTCGTCCCCGTGAAGTTGGATAATGCCAATGATGCCGCTGTGCAACAGTTCCGTGATCTTCTTCGGACTTTCGTTGACAAACACCCCGACTGCCTGTATTTCTGTGGAAAGCAATTGCTTTAACTCTGCTGCTGTCTGCGGTGTAACATAACGTCTGCTTTCGGGGGCAAATACAAATCCGACATATTCGGGTTTTAGTTCGTTGACGGTTTCTATATCTTCCGTTCGGGATAGTCCGCATAACTTGATTTTCGTCATACTGCACCCCGCAGTTCTGCCAGCTTTGCTCTTTTATCAGACGCCCTCATCAGTGTTTCTCCAATCAAAACGGCATCAGCGCCGATTTTACGAAGTGTCTCCACATCCTCAGCAGTCCGCACGCCGCTTTCGGAAACAAACAGTACATTGGGAGGAATCAACTCCCGAAGTCTGCGACTGTTATCGGTATCTACCGAAAAATCTTTGAGATTACGATTATTGACCCCGATAATACGTGCTCCGGTATTAAGTGCCGTTTGCACTTCCTGCTCGTCGTGTACCTCAACCAAAGCGGAAAGCCCAAGTTCATCGCAAATTCTAATGTAGTCCTTCATCTGATCTTCTGTCAGAACGGAACAGATTAACAGAACCGCTGATGCTCCTAGAACCTTTGCCTGATAAATCTGATATTCGTCCACTGTGAAATCTTTGCGAAGACACGGGATTAAGACTGATTCGGCTATTTCTTTAAGATATTCGTCATTTCCCAAAAACCATTTCGGTTCAGTCAAGACGGAAATACAATCTGCTCCTGCCGCTTCATATTCCTTTGCAATCTCCAGATAAGGAAAGTTCGGTGCAATCAAACCTTTAGAAGGGGATGCTTTTTTGCACTCGCAGATAAAACTCACGTCTTCTTTTCTCAATGCTTGCTCAAAAGCAAAAAGATCCCCCGTTGCTGAGCTTTTCGACATTGCCAATTCTCGCATCGTATCAAGGCTGTTTTCTTTCATCTCTGCCCTCACACGTTTTCGTGCGTGGTCCGCAAGCTGCTCGAGTGTCGTCATGCCTCCACCTCCGGGCGGTTACTGACTTCGATTAACTGATTCAGCGTTTCGAGTGCTTTGCCGGAATCAATCAGTTTTGCGGCAAGCGCAACGCCTTCCTTTATGCTGTCCGCCTTACCGCCGATATAAAGCGCTGCACCTGCGTTCATCAACACAGCATTTCTCTTGTGACCCTTTTCGCCATTTAAGACAGCAAGGGTGATTTTGGCGTTTTCTTCGGGAGTTCCGCCTTTCAAGTCCTCTTTTGTGCAGCGTTCAAATCCGAACTCCTCCGGCGTGATTACTGAGGATTTGAACCAGCCGTCACGAATCTCGCAGACCGTTGTTGGCGCACTCACGGAAATTTCATCAAGCTTATCCTGCCCGTATACAACCATCCCATGTTCGATGCCGAGGCTGATCAATACCTGTGCCAGCGGTTCAACCAGATAAGCATCGTACACACCGAGAAGCTGCATGGACGGCGTTCCGGGATTTGTGAGAGGGCCGAGGATATTGAATACAGTTCGGAAACCAAGTTCCTTGCGGATAGCGCCCACGTACTTCATGGAAGTATGATATTTCTGCGCAAAGAAGAAGCACATACCCACCTCGTTTAGAAGTTCTATGCATCTTGCTGGACTCTGTTGAATGTTTACGCCGAGAGCTTCCAGACAGTCTGCTGTTCCACACTGGGAGGACGCGGCACGGTTGCCGTGCTTTGCCACTTTCATACCGCCCGCCGCCGCAACAAGGGCGGAGGTGGTGGAAATGTTGAAGCTGTGGGCGCTGTCACCGCCGGTACCGACGATCTCGAAAAGCTTCATACCGGTTTCAACCTTTGTTGCGTGCGCTCTCATAGCAGCTGCACAGCCTGCAATCTCATCGGTCGTCTCAGCTCTTGCGCTCTTTGTGGACAGGGCGGCAAGAAAAGCAGCATTCTGTGTAGCTGTCGTTTTGCCGCTCATAATTTCGTTCATGACGGCGTACGCCTCGTCATAGGTGAGGTCTTCTTTATTTACAATTTTTACAACGGCTTCTTTAATCATCACTCATATCTCCTTAACAAAGTTTTCGATCATCTGTTTTCCGTCCGGTGTCATAATAGATTCAGGATGAAACTGTACGCCATAGACGGGATATTCTTTATGCTGAACCGCCATGATTTCTCCGTCGTCGGTAAGCGCTGTGACCTTCAAGCATTCCGGTATGGTATTGGCAGCTGCTGCAAGGGAATGGTAACGCGCAACCGGAGCAACTTCGGGACAACCTGTAAATAACGGGCAGAAAATATCGAACTTCACGTTCGACTGTTTACCGTGCATCCGTTTCTTTGCATAAGTAACCGTTGTGCCAAATGCTGCACAGATCGCCTGATGACCGAGGCAGACGCCCAAAACGGGAATATCCTTGCCAATCGTTTTGACAACTTCCATAATAGCCCCTGCGTCCTCCGGTCTTCCCGGGCCGGGTGAAAGAATAATGCGGTCGGGGTTTAGTTCCTTAATTTCATCAACCGTCATTTCATCGTTGCGTATGACCTTGATATTCGGCTCAATCTCGCCAACGAGTTGATAAAGGTTATAGGAAAAACTGTCGTAGTTATCAATCAAAAGAATCATAATTCTTCCTCCTGTGCAAGCTCCAGCGCTTTCAGTGAAGATTTTGCTTTGTTCAGGCATTCTTCGAATTCCTTTTCAGGTACAGAATCCGCTACAATGCCGGCACCGCTTCGCACAAATACCTTGCCGTTTTTCTTATAAGCAATGCGGATGGCAATGCAAGTGTCCATATTGCCCGCAAAGTCGATATATCCGATAGCGCCGCCATAGATACCGCGTTTGTTGTTTTCAAGCTCTCCGATCAATTGGCAAGCTCTTATCTTCGGTGCGCCAGAAAGCGTTCCTGCGGGCAGCACCGCTTCCATGGCGTCCAGAGCATCTTTACCTTTACAAATCTCACCCCGTACCGTAGAGCCGATGTGCATGACATGAGAAAACCGTTCAACAGAATGGAGCTTTTCAACCTGTACGGTGCCAAATCTGCTGATTTTTCCGAGATCGTTTCGTCCTAAATCCACCAGCATATTGTGTTCAGCAAGTTCCTTTTCATCTGCAAGCAGTTCTTTTTCAAGCGCTTTGTCTTCCTCCACGGTCTTTCCTCTCGGTCTTGTTCCGGCGAGTGGAAAAGTGTGCAACACGCCGTTTTCCAGCTTGACCAGCGTTTCGGGTGAAGCACCTGCCACTTCAACATATAGCAATGGGTAGATACGTTTTTCAGTATCTTCATGGTTTCAATAGGCGTGGTAAAGTCGGAAAGCATCTCGTAGCTTACCGGAAGTACGTTGTATTTCGCATCTGAAGCAAGCTTTTTTACTTCAGCTAAAGTTGGCAGAATTTTCATTTGTTACACCTCCAAAGGATATCGTTACGTTCATTTGCATTTTGACACTCAAAATTATTAGGCGCTGGGTGCGCCACCATCGTTTTGAAAACACCGTATCGTAACCCCCTTTGAAAAAGAAAAACTCCTTTGACGTTATATCTTCCGTCAAAGGAGCCTCAAAAAAAACGTCCTTGACAGAAATATACTTTCTGTCAAGGACGAACAAAACACTTATCCGCGGTGCCACCTTGATTCACGGCATGACCCGTGCACTTAGCAGGATACCTACATATCCCCGGCAAATGACGTCTGCCTGCAACGTCGCAGAATACTTTGTGAAATCACACAAGACATTTACGACCGCGAGGAGAACCAACGATCCCATCCCGCAGCGGAAACAAGTTTCAGCGTCACTGCGGCTTTTGCTGTTGCGTTTACGGGCTGCCAAGCCTGTATTTGAAATCTCCGTAGCCGAACGATGCTAACTTGCGGATATCGCCGCCTGCTGTGCGGGAATAAATGCCGGGCAGAGGCATGCCGTTGAAGGTATTGTTTTTGCAGGTGGTGTAGATTGCCATATCGCCGAAGACGAGCAGGTCGCCGACCGCGGGCACAGCGTCGAAGCTGTAATCGCCGATAACGTCGCCTGCAAGGCAGGTTGGGCCGGCAAGGCGCACCGTGTACGGCTTCTCCCCCGGCTCACCGGCGCCGAGCAGCGGCGGGCGATACGGCATTTCGATGACATCCGGCATATGGCAGGCGGCGCTGGCATCGAGAATTGCGATGGTCGTCTCGCCGTTTCGCACGACATCGAGCACGCGGCTGAGGAGGTACCCGGCGTTTAACGCGCAGGCTTCGCCGGGCTCGAGATACACGGTGACATTCCAGTCCTGCTGCGCGCGGCGGATGCAGCGCTCCAGCGTTTCCATATCGTAGTCGGGACGCGTGATGTGGTGGCCGCCGCCGAAGTTGAGCCACTGCATTTTGGGCAGCAAATCGCCGAACGTTGAAGCAACGGCGTTTAAGGTCGCTTCCAGTGCGTCGGCATCCTGCTCGCACAGCGTGTGAAAATGAAGGCCGTCGAGCAGTTCGGGCAAATGTGCGTCTTCTTGAACGGCTTTATCCCACTGCGCACGGGTGGTGCCGAGGCGGCTGCCGGGCGCACAGGGATCGTAAATTTCGTGTCCCTCCTGCGTAGAGCACTCCGGGTTGATGCGCAGACCGACGCTTTTGCCCGCAGCTTTTGCTTTGGGCGCGAACTTTTGCAGCTGTCGCGGCGAATTGAACACAATGTGATCCGCATAGCGCAGCAGCTCGTCCATTTCGTCCTCACGGTAGGCGGCGCAAAACACATGAACCTCGCCGCCCGGCATTTCTTCAGCGCCGAGCCGCGCTTCAAACAGGCCGCTCGCTTCCGTACCGGCCAAATGCGGCGCAAAAATCGGATAAAGATCGTAATTGCTGAACGCCTTCTGTGCCAAAAGCACCTTGCAGCCCGTGCGCTTTTGCAGCGCGCCGAGCACCTCTGCGTTATGCTGCAGGACGGCCTCGTCCATGAGGTAGCACGGTGTGGACAGCGTTTTAAATTCCGGCGGAATTTCGCCGTTGATGCCCGCAAACGGTGGGCGTGTATCCGGTAAGCTCATCAGTCCACCAAAGCCGGATCGTGATTTTCGCTGCGTGGCAGGCCGTATTTATCAAGGGCATCGAGGAACGGATCCGGGTCAAACTCCTCGACGGTGTAGACACCGGGCTTTGTCCACTTGCCGGTGAGCATCATCAGCGCGCCGCACATGGCCGGCACGCCGGTGGTGTAGCTGATAGCCTGACTGCCGACCTCGCGGTAGCATTCCTGGTGGTCACAGACATTATAGATGTAGTAAGTCTTCTCTTTGCCGTCCTTTTTGCCTGTGAAGATGCAGCCGATGTTCGTCTTGCCCTTTGTGCGCGGGCCGAGGCTTGCGGGATCCGGCAAAAGTGCTTTGAGAAACTGGATCGGCACGATCTCCTGACCGTTGTAGTGAATCGGTGTGGTGGAAAGCATGCCGACGTCTTCGAGGCAGCGCATGTGGTCGAGGTAGCTCTGGCCGAACGTCATGAAGAAACGGATACGCTTGACCTCCGGCAGATTTTTGCCGAGGGACTCGATCTCCTCGTGGTGCAGCAGATACATGTCCTTCTGGCCGACCTGATCGAAGGTATACGCGCGCTTAATGCTCATAGCCGGAATTTCGACCCAGTGGCCGTTTTCCCAATAGCTGCCGGGCGCAGAAACCTCACGCAGGTTAATCTCCGGATTGAAGTTTGTCGCAAACGCATAACCGTGATCGCCGCCGTTGCAGTCCAGAATATCGATGGTATCGATGGTATCGAACTCGTGCTTTTTAGCGTAGGCGCAGTACGCCTGCGTGACGCCCGGGTCAAAGCCGCAGCCGAGCAGTGCGGTGAGGCCGGCCTCTTCAAACTTCTTTTTGTATGCCCACTGCCAGCTGTAATCGAAGTAGGCGGAGAAGCCCGCTTCCTTGCAGCGCTTTTCGTAAATGGCGCGCCATTCGGGGTCATCGGTGTTCTCCGGCTCGTAGTTTGCGGTATCCATGTAGTTAACGCCGCAGGCGAGGCAGGCATCCATAATGGTGAGATCCTGATACGGCAAGGCGATGTTCATGACGAGATCCGGCTTGTAGCTTTGAATAAGGTCACAAAGCTGCTGCACGTCGTCTGCATCGACCTGTGCCGTGGTGATTTTTGTTTTGGTGATGGGCGCAAGCTTTGCGGCAAGCGCATCGCACTTGGACTTTGTGCGGCTTGCGATGCACAGCTCGGTGAAAACTTCGCTGACCTGACAGCATTTGGAAATGGCGACACCGGCTACGCCGCCGCAGCCGATAACGAGAACTTTGCTCATGATGATGCTCCTTTTATATTTTTAGTTTGATAATTTATACATTTAAGGCCAATAAGAGCTCGCGCAGGACTTTGCAGGCCATGGCGGTGGAAACGCCGCTTGCGTCCAGCATGGGGGCTAACTCGTTGACATCTGCGCCGATGATGTTCGTTTTTGACACGGTGAGAATGGCGTTTAAAAGCTGCATGAACGTCACGCCGCCCGCCTCCGGTGTGCCGGTGCCGGGAAAGCACGAGGGGTCAAGGCAATCGAGATCGATGGTGAGGTAAACCGGAACCTGCGTGCGGCACAGCTCTGCCGTGAGTGCTTCGAGGCCCGAGAAATCGAACTTATGCATTTCGGTGTGCGTCTTCGCAAACGTGAACTCTTCCCTGTCGCCGCTGCGGATGCAGAACTGGTGAATGCGGCCGTCGCCGAGAATGTCATGGCAGCGGCGCAGCACGCAGGCGTGGCTTAATTCGGCGCCGAGGTAATCCTGACGCAGGTCGGCGTGGGCATCAAAGTGAATGATGTGCATAGCGGGATATTTATGCGCCGCCGCACGAACAGCGCCGAGCGTGACAAGATGCTCGCCGCCGAGCAAAAGTGGAAATTTGCCGTCTTGCAGGATCGTTTCCGCGCGCGCTTCGATGTCTTTGAGGGCGCTTTCGCTGGAGCCGAAGCACAGCTCCATATCACCGCTGTCAAACACCTTGATGTCGGTTAAATCTTTATCCTGATACGGGCTGTATGTCTCGAGGCCGTAGCTTTCGTGACGCATGGCGGCGGGGCCGAACCGTGCGCCGGGGCGGTAGCTTGTGGTGGAATCGAACGGCGCGCCGTACAAAACGATATCGGCATCCGTGTAGCTGCTTTCGCAGCCGATGAAAGTTTCAATATTCTGGTGCAGCATTATTTTTCCTCCACTTCCCGCAGCATTTCTTCCAAAAATGCCGGCAGATAAAATGCGCCGACGTGCAGACGAGTGGTGTAATAGCGCGTGCGCATATTGAGCGCGTTCCACTGGTTGGCGTCAAGGTCGTTGATTGGGTGATATTTCTTGCTCGCAAAGCCGAAAAGCCAGTAGCCTGCGGCGAAGGTGGGAATATGCGCCTGATAAACCTTGCTGATGGGGAACGTTGTTGCGATGCGCTGGTGGCTGCGCTGCATGGCAGTAGCATCCTCCGCATAGAACGGGCTGCCCTGCTGGTTGACCATGATGCCGTCCTCACGCAGAGCATTATAGCAGCTTCCGTAAAATTCGCGGGTGAAAAGCCCCTCGGACGGGCCGAACGGGTCGGAGGAATCGACGATGATGAGGTCGTACTCATCTTCACACTTGCGAATGAACTTCAGCGCGTTTTCGTAGTAGATATGTACACGGCGGTCGTCCATGCGGCAGGCATTGCTCGGCAGGTAGGCGCGGCAGGCCTCGATGACCTGCGGGTCCATCTCGACGAGGTCGATGCGCTCTACGCGGTCGTAGCGGGTCAGCTCGCGCACAACGCCGCCGTCGCCTGCGCCGATGACGAGAATGTCCTTTGCATTGCGGTGCACGGACATCGGCACATGGGTGATCATTTCGTCGTAGATAAACTCGTCGCGCTCCGTGAGCATGACATTGCCGTCCAGCGTCAGCACGCGGCCGAACTCCGGCGTTTCAAAAATATCGATGCGCTGATAGGCGCTTTGCTTTGAATATAACTGGCGGTCCACACGGATGCTGTGCTTGACATCCGGCGTATGAAATTCCGAAAACCACATTTCCATTTTTGTCCCTCCTTATGCAAGCACGTTCAGGCGGAGGATATCGGGATCCTCCGGGCCGGTCATGCTGCAGCCTTTGGCTTTGGCGTATTCGATGTAATCGAGGATCTCCGCCGTGATGCGTTCGCCCGGTGCCAAGATCGGAATGCCCGGCGGGTAGCACATGACGAACTCGCTGCACACCATACCCTCCGTCTCGCGGAGCGGCAGGCTCTTTTTCGGTGCGTAGAACGCCTCCTGCGGACTGGCGGCAACCTCGGGATCGATGTACTCCTGGCTCAAAAGGCCGGTGCCGTCCGTGCTGTACCGGCGCTTGATCTCGGCCAAAGCACTGACAAGGCGCTCCACCTCCTGTGGGCGGTCGCCGATGGAGAGGTATGCAAGGATATTGCCGATGTCGCCGAACTCGATCTGAATATCGTATTCGTCGCGCAGAATGTCGTAGACCTCGATGCCGGCAAGGCCGATGTCGAGCGTGTGGACGCTGAGCTTTGTCGTATCGAAATCGAACACGGAGTTGCCGTTGCAGAGTTCTTTGCCAAACGCGTAGTAGCCGCCGACGGCGTTGATCTCCTCGCGGGCGTATTCTGCCATATCGGCGACCTGATGGAACACTTTGCGGCCGCGCAGTGCCAGATTGCGGCGGGAGATGTCCAGACTGGACATGAGCAGATAGCTGCCCGAGGTCGTTTGGGTGAGGTTGATGATCTGCCGCACATAACCGGCGTGGACATTGGGACCGATGAGCAATAAGCTCGACTGTGTTAAGCTGCCGCCGCTTTTGTGCATGGAAACGGCCGCCATATCCGCACCCGCCGCCATAGCGGAGACCGGCAGGCCGCCGCCGAAATAAAAGTGCGTGCCGTGTGCTTCGTCCGCGAGGCACAGCATACCGGCATCGTGCGCCATTTGTACGATTGCGCGCAGGTCGCTGCAAATGCCGTAGTATGTGGGGTTATTGACGAGCACCGCCACGGCGTTCGGGTGTTCGCGGATGGCTTTTGCCACCTGCTCGCGTTTCATACCGAGCGAAATACCGAGGCGATGATCCACCTCCGGGTTGACGTAGACCGGTACCGCGCCGCAGAGCACCAAAGCATTCAAAACGCTGCGGTGGACGTTGCGGGGCAGAATAATCTCATCGCCGCGCTTACATGCGGTGAGAACCATGCTCTGTACGGAGCTTGTGGTGCCGCCCACCATTAAAAACGCATGTGCCGCGCCGAACGCATCGGCGGCAAGCTCCTCCGCCTCCCGAATGACCGACACCGGGTGGCAGAGATTATCGAGCGGCTTCATACTGTTGACGTCCAACCCGACGCACTGCTGACCCAGAAAGGCGGCCAGCTCCGGGTTGCCGCGGCCGCGCTTATGACCCGGCACATCAAACGGCACCACGCGCATATTGCGGAATTTTTCGAGCGCTTCATGGATTGGTGCGCGGCGCTGGTCGAGCTTTGCGCGTTTTACATTTTCGTTCATCTTTTCCCTCCGTTCAAAGCCCTTTGCAAAACAAAAAACGCAAGCCCGGCACGTAGGTGCAGAACTTGCGTTTGAATCGCTTATTTTTTGGGCGCATGTTCTCGGAACATAAAAACATGGTATCCCGGAAAGCGGAGCGTTTCAGAGTCTATATAGCAATTAAACTTTTACTACTCTTATTGACGTTTCACAAGTCTGCGTTTTAGCGCAATTTCATGGTTGCAAAGGAACCATCTTATAAAATCTGAGCTTTTTAACTCAGTCAATAAGGCAGCCGAAGCTGCCGGTCGGCAGTGGACCCGGCTGTCCGTATGGCCTTAGCCCAAAAGGGCGGTCCAAAAGTAAAAATTGCTTTGAAAAACTCTTACATCTCACTTCGTCTTTCAAAATCGATATGAGTATATCATAAACGACAAATCGTGTCAACAAAAAATTTGGGGCCGCATTATTTCCAGCCGCGGGCGGTGGGGTCGAGCATTTCGGCTGCGGAATATATGAGCGCATTGCAGACGGCGGCGGCTATGGTGCTGCCGCCCTTGCGCCCAAATGCAACGATGGCGGGGACATGGTGCTTTTCGCACACGGCGAAAATATTCTCTTTGCTCTCGATGACGTTCACAAAGCCGACCGGCACACCGATGACGAGCGCGGGGCGCAGACCGTTTTCGATCTCCTCGGCAATGGCGAACAGCGCGGTGGGCGCGTTGCCGACCGCCAAAATCGCGCCGGGGTATTCTTTTGCAGCCTTGTGCATGGCGGCGACGGCGCGCGTGGTGCCGCTTTCTTTTGCGCTTTGGGCGACTGCGGGGTCTGCCATAAAGCATAGGGCTTCCCCATTCAGCTTTTTGAGACCCGGCTTGGAAACACCTGCGAGCGCCATATTCGTATCGGTGATGACAGTGGCGCCGTTATGCAGCGCTTCTATGGCTTTTTGCACGGCATTTTCGGTAAAATGCAGCGTTTCGGCGTACTCGAAATCCGCCGTGGTGTGAATAACACGCTTGACGACGGCAAGGTTTTCCCTTGGTATCCGGATATGCCTCTCTTCAAGCTCTTTTGCGATAATCTGCATGCTGGTGCGCTCAATATCGGCGGGCAGATGATGCTGCGGGATCATGCTTTGCACCCCCTCGGGTTTTCCATGCCCATGGCGCGGTACACGGCATCCATATCGAGGCTGTTCCGCACGCCGTCGGCTAAAATGTCAAGCTGCTCGCGGCGGTATTCCTCCATGGAAACAGGCACGGCGGCTGCGGGGTCTATCCCCTTGCGGGCGCAGAGGTATTCCGCAAGCTTTTCGGTCAGCTCGCCGCTGTCAAAGAGACCGTGCAGATACGTGCCGAAGACGTTTTGATTTGTGCAGCCCTCTTTTGTGCCGTCCGCATGCGTACAGAACGGCTCACCGCGGGCGATCGTATTGCCTGTGTGAATTTCGTAACCGGTGAGCATCGCCCCTGTAAACGGCGCGGCGATGACTTCGCCTGTGACCTGCGCGCGATGCTTTTCCGTACAGAATGTCGTTTCTGTCGGCAATAAGTTAAGGCCGCGCAGCGTTTGCGGGCGACCGCTTTCGGAGCCATCCGGGTCGTGCAACGTCTCACCGAGCATCTGGTAACCGCCGCAGACGCCAAGCACCGGCGTCTCTTTTGCGGCGAGCTTTAAGATGACGGCTTCGAGTCCCGACTGGCGCAGCCAGAGGAGATCCTCAACCGTGTTTTTCGTGCCGGGCAGAATCACAAGGTCGGGCGCGCCGAGCTCGCGGGTGTTTTGCACGTAGCGCACATCCATTAAAGGGTGCTGCTCGAGCACCATGAAATCCGTGAAATTTGAGATGTGCGGCAGGCGAATGACGGCGATGTCCAGCGGACGCACGGCGTCTTTTTTTTCAAGGCGCTCGGAAAGGGAGTCTTCGTCCTCGATATCGACGCGCAGATACGGCACGACGCCCAGAACGGGCAGGCGCGTTTTGTCTTCGAGCATGGAGAGGCCGGGGCGGAGAATTTCGACGTCACCGCGGAATTTATTGATGACAAGTCCCTTGATGCGGTCGCGCTCGTCCGTCTCCAGCAGCTCTACGGTGCCGAAAAGCTGCGCGAACACACCGCCGCGGTCGATGTCGCCGACGAGCAGAACGGGCGCATCGACAAGCTTTGCGAGCCCCATGTTCACGATGTCATCCGCTTTCAGGTTGATCTCCGCCGGGCTGCCCGCGCCCTCGATGACGATAACGTCAAAATCTTCTGCAAGGCTGTTGTAGGCGCGCAGAATATCGGGAATGAGTGATTTTTTCATCTTGAAATACTGCGAAGCCTTCATCTGGCCGCGCACTTCGCCGTTCACGATGACCTGACTTCCGACATCGCTGCTCGGCTTCAACAAAATGGGGTTCATGCGCACGTCCGGCTCCACACCCGCCGCCTGCGCCTGTACGACCTGTGCGCGACCCATCTCTAAGCCGTCACGGGTAACGAAGCTGTTCAGCGCCATATTTTGACTTTTGAACGGTGCGGTGTGCAGACCGTCCTGTGCGAAAATGCGGCACAGCGCCGCGCATAATAAACTTTTGCCCGCGCCGCTCATCGTGCCCTGCACCATGATGCACTTGGCTTTTTTATTTTCGCTCATTTTAGCACCCCCCGTATGATTTTCAGTAGCTTTTCGTTTTCCTCCGGCGTGCGCACGGCGGTGCGGTACCAGGTGTTATCGAGCCCCGGGTAGTTTGCACAGCCGCGCACGACCGCGCCTTTTTCTTTTAGTCGCTCGCCGAAATCTTCCGGCGCTTTGAATAACAGGAAATTTGCCTGCCCGTCCAAGACGTGCAAGCCGAGCGAGCGCAGGGACGCGATCATTCTGGGACGCTCCCGTGCGATTAAGCTTCGCACGTGGTCGGCGTATTCGGTTTCATCTAACGCCGCGACGCCTGCCGCCTGTGCGAGTGACGAGACTGCCCACGGCTGCCCCGCTTCGCGCATATTTTCTAATAATTTTTCATCTCCGCTGAGTACATAACCGAGCCGCACGCCCGCCATGGCGTATAATTTTGTGAAAGCTTTCAGAATAACAAGCTCGGGGAACTGCGCTAAAAAGCGCTTTGCAGTCCGGCTTTCGTGCTCCGGGAGAAAATCGAGGAAACACTCGTCGATGACGGGTGTTGCATGACACGCCCTGCATTTTTTCAGGAACTTCTCGAGAAAATCCGACGTAACGATCTGCCCGGTGGGGTTGTTTGGTTGACATAAGAACACCATATCGATGGTTTCATGGAGAGCAGAGAGCAACTCTTCGGTGATTTCAAAATCGTTTTCCTCTTTTAAAAAGAAATATTCGACTTCACAGCCGACGGTTTTGAGTGCGGACGCGTACTCTGCGAAAGTCGGCGCGGGCAATAATGCGCGGCGCGGCTTTTTCGCGAGCACGAGCCGAAAAATAAGGTCTGCCGCGCCGTTGCCGCAAAGAATTTGGTTTTCGTGTACGTTTTCGCTTGCGGAGAGCTTTTGGCGCAGCTCTCTGCAAAGCGGGTCGGGGTAGCGGTCTGCGGTGGGCAGTGCGTTTACGATTGCCAGTGCGACGCCCTCCGGCAAACCGAGAGGGCTGACATTCGCGGAAAAATCGAGTGCATCGTGGCCGAATTTTGCGCGGTAGCCCGCCCAGTCTCCGCCGTGTGTGAGTTCCATATTCTCTCCCCCTTTACAGTAAGACGAATGCCGCGCGAACGAGCAGACCGAGCACGAGTGCCAAAATGCTTTCTGCGTACATCATGCGGTCGGCTTTCAAAATGTCCTCCGGCATGGCCGGGCGCAGCGGGTCGCCGATCGTCGGCTTATCATAGTATTCACCGAAATAATATGCGGGCCCGGCGAGCTGCACGCCGAGCGCACCGGCGCAGGCACTTTCGGTCTGCGCGCTGTTGGGGCTTGCGTGATTTCGGCGGTCGCGCCGCCAGATCTTCCACGCGCCCTTGACGCTGTTTCCCGTGAACCCCGCCGCGAGCACCCACAAAAGTGCCGCGATACGACTCGGAATGTAGTTTGCGGCATCGTCAAGCTTTGCGGGCACGCGCCCGAAGTTTATGTACTTTTCATTTTTGTAGCCGAGCATGCTGTCCATCGTGTTGATGGCTTTGTAGGTCAGCGCAAGCGGTGCGCCGCCGATGAGCATGCAAAGAAGCGGCGCGATCACGCCATCACCGGCGTTTTCGGCAACGGTCTCCACAGCGGCTTTTGTCACGCCCTCCATGGAAAGCGCGTCGGTATCACGCCCGACAATGCGGGAGACGGCCTTGCGCGCGGCGGGGAGGTCGTTCTTTTTGAGTTCCTTGTAGACGTTGCAGCTCTCCTGCACAAGTCCCTTTGCGGCAAGTGACTGCGCGCACCAGAACATTTGAATCAAAAGCCCGAACACCCAGTGAATTTTATAAAAGAAGAAGCACACCGCGCCGGAAAGCAGGAATGTGCCGACAGGCAGGATGAATGCGGTGATTGCGCCGCCGATGCGCTCGCCACGCGGTGTTTTTGGCAAAATTTTCCGCAAGCTTCGATCTAAAAAGGAGATAACCTTGCCCATATATACAACCGGGTGCGGCAGCCACAGGGGGTCGCCGAAGATTGCGTCTAAAATGAATCCGCCGAGGGCGGCGAAGAAAATCAGCATGGGGCCTCCTTTGTGTACTGCACGGTCCCGATGAGATGCAAAACGTGCTTTTCCTGCCAATCGCGGGCATCGAGCACATAGCCGCCGGCAGTCGGCGCACACCATTCATAATAATTTTTCTGCGGCACAGCGTACTTTTCCATGACGGCCATCTGCGTGCCGCCATGCGCAACGATAACGAGCATGTCTTCACTATTTTGAATAGATTGATTTAGCAGGGATTCAAATGCTTTGCAAACACGCTCGCTGAAATCCGCTTTGCGCTCGCCGCCGGGACAGGTGCTTTCGCAGTTAGAATCCACCCATGCGCGGTAGGCGGAATCGTGCTCCATCTCTTTATAGTTACGTCCCTCAAATACGCCAAAATTCATCTCGCTGAGGTCGTTTACGGGGATATACTCGGCAGTCGGAAATAAAATCTCCGCTGTCTGTTTTGTGCGCTTTAACGGCGTGACATAAACGGTTTTGGGCGAAAAGTCCGCCTGCTTCAGTGCCGCAAGCCCGGGCGGTGAGAGTGGAATGTCCGTCACGCCCTGATAGCGGTGATCAACATTATAGGCGGTTTCACCGTGGCGCAAAAGGTAAATTTTCATTTGGGTAATTCCCCTTTCAAGACGGTCGGAATGCCGCAGAACATCTGCACAACACAATCGGCACGCGCGGCGAGCAGGCACGCCAAGCGGCCGGCTTTTTCGCGGTTTGCGCGCTCTGTGGCATCAACGGGCACAACACCGCCGCCGACTTCCGTTGCGGTGATAATATCGTATTTTTCAGAAAGTATTTTAGCAAGTGCTTCGAGGTCTTCCGTCGTTTCGGCTTGCTTCTGCGCCTCAAAACAGCATGTACCGCCGAGCTTTTGCGCGAACGTGCGCTTGCCGCTGTAAAGCGGACCTGTGATGAACAACATTACAAAATTCCTCCCCACTGGCACACGGCGAGCGCTGCCAACATGGCGAGTTCTGCCCTTTGCAGGAACCACCCGGCAAGGTCGCCCGTGATGCCGCCGAATTGCTTTTTCGACACTGCGTAATACCGCCAAAAGACAAGTAAAGCAGCCAAAACGGCCGCCCAGCCGCCGAGCACGAGCATCGCAGCACCGAGCACGACAGTATAGATAATCAAGACGCGGCGCACCGTTATGCGGTCTGCGGCTTCCGCGAACGTATGCGCAAGACCGGTGTTTTTTGCCATGGGAAATGATGCCACGGCGAGACCGGAAAACACACGCTCCAAGGTGAGTGCCAATATCCAGATCACACCGAAACGCACCGTAAATTTCACCGAAGCACAGAGCGCAAAATACAATATGAAGTATGTGCATAATCGGATAACTGCAAATGCACCGCAGTGTGGGTCTTTCAAAATTCCGAGCTTCTTTTCCGCATCACCGTAGCTTGAGAGCGCATCGCATGTATCGGCGAAGCCATCCAGATGGATACCGCCGGTGACGAGCACAGGCACAAGGCAAAAGCCCGCTGCGCGGACGAGCTCCGGCACAGGCAGGACGCCGACTAAGCACCACAACCCGCCGCATACTGCACCGATGAGCGGAAATGCGCACAGTGCGTATCGCATGTTCTTTTGGCTCCATTCGAACTGCGGCATGGGAATCGCCGAAAACATAGCGAACGCCACGGCAATCGTCTGCAAAATCGTCATACCTTTCCCCCTCCTTTGTAATAAACCGGAATACCGCATACTACGCGGCAGACGTGATCCGCGCGGGCAGCGATGCCGTTTTGGATCTGCGCCAGCGCTTTGAGGTACAGATCTGTTTCGTCGGCATACTCTGCACCGCCGCTGAACACCTCGTTGCCGACGACAATCAGATGTTCGCATTGTTTATATAGTATTTCAACGCCATACAGAACGGCTTCTGCGGTATTTACCCCCGCACCTTTCGGATCGTACAGCTCGTTTGCGGTCAGGTTGCCGAGGTCTTCGAGCAGAACTATTCCGCGATTTGGTATTCTGATTTTATCAAGACTGATAGGTGATTCGATCGTTTCAAACTGTTTTTCTTTTCGCATGGCGCGGTGCTTTTCGACGCGTTGGGCGCACTCTTCATCCCATACCTGCATGGTGGCGACGTAGTAACGCGGCAGCGGGAACTTTAAGGTCAGGCTTTCTGCATAGGCGCTTTTGCCGCTTGCTGCGCCGCCGATGACGAGCGTCAGCATTGCGGGGTGTACGGCGCGATGCCGCCCTCCGTGAACGAATAACAGTTGTTGTAGACCGCAAGCGCCATGTCCCACAGCGGCAGGCTTGCGACCGCGCCGGTGCCCTCGCCGAGGTGCATATTCGCCGTGATGAGCGGCTTTTTGTCGAGCGCTTCCAAAACGATACACGCCGCGGGCTCCGCCGAAACGTGGCTTGCGAACATGGCCTTAGTCGCCGTCGGGCACAGCCGTGCCGCACACAGTGCCGCCACACTGCTGATGAAACCGTCGATAATGACAGGGATATTCTCCAGAGCACCGCCCAAAAACACGCCGCACAGCCCGGCGATATCTAAGCCGCCGAGCGCCGACAGTACGCCGATCACATCGGTTTTTTCGGGATGATTGATCGCGATGCCTTTATAGATGACCTCAATCTTGCGGCGCAGACCGTCATCGGAGAGTCCCGCGCCGCGGCCGGTCATTTCTTCGGGCGCGCGGTCGAGCAAAACGCAGCTCACGGCGGCAGAGGTTGTCGTGTTGCCGATGCCCATTTCGCCAGTCGCGAGGAGCTTTATGCCCTGCGCTTTCTGCTCGCGGACGAGCTCGATGCCGGTCTCGATGGCTTGTAAAGCGTCCTCACGGGTCATAGCAGGTCCGCCGGTGAAATCATCCGTACCCGCACGCACACGGCAATTTTTCACACCGTCCACGGGCGCTCCCGCGATGCCCATATCAACGGGAATCACACCGCAGTGCACCGTTTCCGCCATTTTGCAGACGCTTGTTTTGCGCTGCGCAAGATTCTGCAAAACGGCGCGCGTCACGTCACTGCCGGACTGGCTGATGCCTTGTGCGATGACGCCGTTATCCGCGCACAGCACCAAGACCGCGCGCTTTGAAAAATCGAACTGCGGCACACCTGTAAGCGCAGCCACATCTTCTAATAATGGTTCGAGATCGCCAAGCCCGCCGAGTGGCTTTGCAAGCGATGCCCAATGCGCGTGGGCGGCTTTGCGCGCGGCTTCATCCGGCTGCGTGATTGTTTTGAGCCGGTTTTTAAGTTCTGTTTCCGTCATATTTTGTCCCTCATGTAGCGGCGGGCGGCGTCCGCAAAGCGCTGCGGTAGCGGCGTGCCCGCCCAGTATAAATGCGGAAAACCCGCATAAAAATGTTCGTTTGCAAAAGCACAGTCCCATGTACGGCCGTTCGGCTTTGTCGCTGTGCACGCTATGCCGTTTTCGGTTGAATCCCAGTGGTGAAATTCGTGCACAGGAAGCAACTCGCCTTTTTTTAGCAGCATGCTGTTCTCCTTCGCAGTAAGCGTCGCGTAACCGAAGCGCACGAGGTGGCCGACCTTGAAGCCTACGCCGGGCAGAACGCCTGCCATACGGTATTTGTCGCCGTTTACATCTTCAAGTGTTTGACCTAAATACAAAAAGCCGCCGCATTCTGCCACAGTCGGTAAACTGTTTTTGATTGCGGTTTTGATGCGCAAAAGCATCTCGGTATTTTCGCTGAGTGCCTTTGCGCAAAGCTCCGGGTAACCGCCGGACAGATACAGCCCGCCGATATTTTGAGGCAAGCTTTTATCGTGCAATGGGCTGAAAAAGACAGGTTCTGCGCCGGCTTCTTTGAACGCTTCAAGCGTTTCGGTATATGTAAAACAAAAGGCTTCATCCCTTGCAACGGCGATGCGCACATTAGAAATCGGAAATTCCTCTTTCGGTACTTTGGGTGCCGGACACGCAAAGACGCTAAAGAGTTTTTCAAAATCGACCGTCTTTTCAATCGTCTCATGCAAAAGTGTGATCTTCTTTTGCAGATTTTCAATCTCACCGGCGGTTTTAAGCCCCAGATGACGACTTTCGATCGCAACTTCGGGCATTGGGGACAGATAGCCGATAACAGGCACACCTGTCTCCTTTTCGAGCATCGGTGCTAAAATACGGTACAAATTTTCTTTACAGTCATTCAGTATAATACCGGCGATATGGTGTGGTGTGCGGAAGGACATTAAGCCGCGTGCCTGCGCTGCAAGGGTTAAGCTTGCACCCTTCGGACGCAGGACAAGCAGAACAGGTAGATTTAACGTATCGGCTAAATGCCACGCACTTGCGATGTCACTTGTGCCGCCGAGACCGTCATAGTACCCCATAGCACCTTCGCATATAGCAGCACCGTGATCGGCTGCACTTTTATTGTATAAATTTTGCACTATTTGCAGATTTGAGAAAAATAAATCAAGATTGTGACTTTCAACGCCGAGCACACTGCGGTGAAACATGGGATCAATATAATCGGGCCCGGATTTAAACGCACAGGGGTTGAGGCCGCGGGCTTTAAGCGCCGCAAGCAGCGCAATGGTGACGGTCGTTTTGCCGCTGCCGGAGTTCGGCGCGGCGATGAGCATTTGCAGCATGTCATTCCCTCACAATCAAAAAAACGGGATTATTCGCCTTCATCAGGTGCAAATTACCGACTGAGCTGCTGCGGCTTATGGCAATTTGTGTGATTTGCGCAGTCATGCCGTGGATTGCAAAAGATGAAAGCGCCGTTTGCAGCGTTTCAAGCGCGATAGCGGAAACACACAGGCGAGCACTCGGGTTTGCGGTCAACACAGCATCGATGATCTCGGGCAGATTGCCCTTACTGCCGCCGATAAACACGGCATCCGGTGCAGGAAGACTCGTTAATTTTTCCGGCGCTTTGCCCTCTACAAGTGTCAAATTATGTACATGAAATTTGTCTCGGTTTTGTTTTATCAGCGAACAGGCGGCTGCGTCACACTCCACGGCATACACGTATCCGAGCGGCGCAGCAAGCGCCATTTCTATGCTGACACTGCCGGTCCCCGCGCCGATGTCCCAGAGAATATCGGTCGGTTTAACGGCAAGCTTTGCGAGTGCCACGGCGCGAACCTCCTGCTTTGTCATAGGTGTTTTGCCGCGGATGAAGACTTCATCCGGCAAACCCGGCACACGCTGCACGGGTACTTCACACGACTCTACAAGGAGCACACATAGCGGTGCAAAAATACTTTCAGATATTTTTCGTACTGTATTCTTACTGATTTTTTGCTGTGGTGTACCGAGATTTTCACCGACAACCGCCTGCACGTCTCCCAGCCCGGCTTCGGTGAGTTTCGCGCATATCACCGCGGGAGTTACTTCACCGCCCGTTAAGAAAAATGTGGGCTTGCCCATGCTGCACGCAGCAACAGGGTCACATGCACAGCCGTGCGCGGAGACGAGGTTCCAGTTCTGCCACGGTTCGTGGATGGCAGCAGAAAGCAACTGTACGCTGGAAACGCCCGGAATCACGATGTATCCGATGTGGCGTTCATCGAGCACACGGCACAGTGCAGATGCGCCGGAATAAAACCCGGTGTCACCGCTGTATACAAGTGCGATATTTTGTTCTTTTGTTGTTTCAAGCACGGATAAAATCTCACCGATTTTATACATTGCGATACGATTTTGCGTACAGAAATCCGGCAAGTTTTCGAGTAAACGCTTTGCGCCGATGATGAGTGTAGCTTCATGCAAAGCTTCTGCTCCCTGCATTGTTACGCTGTCGAATGTGCCGCCCCCCATGCCGACTAAAGTGATTTTCATAGCAATTCTCTACACCTTTCAAGGATACTTTCAACGGTCTCCCCGTTCTCCCGCGGGCGGCGCAGTACAAGGAGGCGTGCACCGCAGTATGCGCAGGCTTTTGCTTTTTCCATAAAGCCGCCTACTGCGCCGCCGTCTTTTGTAACGAGCCATTGAATGTTGAATTGTTCAAGGATCACGCGGTTGAGGTCAAGTGAAAACGGGCCTTGCATGGCGATGATGTTGCGGTGCGGAATGTCGAGGGCTTCGCACGCGCGAATGCCGTCGAGTGTGGGCAACACACGCGGGAAAAGCCGCTTTATATCTAGATTTCTAAAAGCGGGCAACTCCTTTGCACCGGTCGTGAGCAAGATATTCCCGGCAGTACTTTCGAGATATTCTGCCGCTTCTGCTGCCGTTTCAAACACGATACTGTTCTTCGGCAATTCGCTTTCGGTACGGAGCAATCGATGGTACTCAACGCCTGTCGTTTCACACGCTTCACAAATGGTGCGCGTGGCTTCTGTTGCATAGGGGTGCGTTGCGTCCACACAGATTGACGCACCATGCAAAAGTTTCGTCATCTCTGCGGCAGTGCATCTGCCTACATGAATTGTGATATTTTCATTCTCGTCTTGTTCTTCTGCGCCGATCTCTGTTGCAACACTGACAAGAACTTCTACGCCGAGATTTGCCAAAATTTTTGAAAACTGTCTGCCCTCTGTCGTTCCGCTGAACACCACAGCTTTCATACCGTGCGATACCCCCTTGGCGTTACCATTTTGCCTTCTATATTTTTTGTTGTTTTATTGCCTATATATACAGTCGTGAACATATCGACCTGCTTGTTTTCAAGTTCGCGGAGCGTTATGATCTCACTTTGCTGCCTCTCTCTGCCAATGTTGCGTACGATGCCGCAGACAGTCTCCTCCGATTTGCCGTTTTGGAGCAAAATGCGGACGGCACGCTGTAAATAATCGGGCCGGCCTTTCGAGGACGGGTTGTAGATTGCCACGCAGAAATCGCCCATGGCGGCGCAGGCAAGGCGCTTTTCAATTATCTCCCATGGAGTGAGTCGGTCGGAAAGGGAAATTACGCAAAAATCATGCGCAAGCGGTGCGCCTAAAACCGCACCGCCGCTGAGCGCCGCCGTAAGTCCCGGAATGACCTCGATCTCGACGCTCGGGTAATTGGGTGCAAGTTCCAAAATCGGGCTCGCCATGCCGTATACGCCGGCATCTCCCGAACAGACAAGCGCCACGGTTTTGCCGCTTTGCGCGGTCTCAAGCGCCCAGCGGCAACGGTCGATTTCCTTTGTCATGCCCGTTGCGTGCACCTCTTTTTCGGGATAAAACGAGCGGATAAGATCGATGTAGACGGTGTAGCCGCATAGTACGTCGGCGTTTTCGAGCGCCGTTTTCGCCTGTGCGGTCAAAAACTGCGGGTCGCCGGGGCCGAGGCCCACGACATAAACGAGATTTCGCTTCATTTTACACGCTCCAATCCGGGGTAAAGGGTTTTGCGGCGACGGCGAACGTCACGCCGCTGTATATATGCTTTTCGATCACCAATTCGCCGCCCGACGCCAGCACGGCCGCACGGGCGCAGACGTTGTCAACGCCCGTTATCTGCTGCACAAATGAAGATGATGTGAATTCGCCGGACGTTTTTTTGAGTTCCTCGGCTGTATAAAAATGGATGTTAAAACCATGGTTCTGACAGAATTCCAAAAGCCCCGGTTCATCTTTTTTGAGGTCTATGCTCGCACACGCACAGATGCTTTGCGGTGCACAGCCTGTTTCTTTACAAAATTGTTTAAATGTTGCTTCGATATGTTCGGCCGATGTGCCGCGTTTGCAGCCGACGCCGAGCACGCAGATTTTGGGAACGAGGTGCAACGCATCGCTCTGCGGGTGGAGTGTTACGGAAAAATCGGCTTGATGGTTCTCGTCTGCCGGGAAAACATTTTTAGGTCGAGTGCCTGTGATTTTCCACTGCGAGTCATAATAAACCACTTTACCGGCGAGCAGTGTGCCGCTGACGGTTTTGATACGCTCAGGCTCGAGCACGTGGCAGTTCTGCGCTTTCGCCCACTCGTCTACGGCGAACACGCCTTCGACGTCGGTCGCGGTCGTGATGACCGGCACTGCGCCGCAGATGCTCGCGAGTTTCTTGGCAAGGTCATTTGCGCCGCCGAGGTGACCGGACAAAATCGGAATGGAAAACCGACCGCGTTCATCGAGTACAATCACAGCGGGATCGGTCGCCTTGCTTTTACAATGCGGCGCAATGGCGCGCACGGCGATGCCGACAGCGCCGATGAAGATGAGTGCATCGGATTTTTGAAAGTTTTCGGCCGTCCAATCGGATAATTTCACGCCGTTTTTACCACCGCGGCTGATGCTGCCCGGATGTGAAAGAGCCAGTCTTTCTGCGAGTTTTAGTCCGGTTTCAGTGAAAGCGATATATGCGCAGCTCATGCTTTGCTGCCTTTCCGATATTCCGTCGTGAATGTAGGATCGTAGAGCTTACTGCGGTCGTATTGTGTGCCGAGAAAATCTCCGACGACAATAAGCGCCGTTTTGGTGATGTCCGCTTTATGCACGCTTTCGGCCAAATCACCGACAGTACAGCGCACAATTCTTTCCTCCGGCCACGTGGCTTTGTAAACGACTGCTGCGGGGGTGGAGTTCGTGTAAGCGCCGCCTTGCAAAAGCGCCTGCTGCACCTGATCGACCAAACCGATTGAAAGGAAAATCACCATGGTCGCGCCGTGTGCAGCGAGGCTTTGCAGCTTTTCTTTTTCCGGCACGGGCGTGCGGCCTTCCATGCGCGTGATGATAACCGTTTGACTGACAGACGGCAACGTATATTCTGCATTTAAAGCTGCCGCCGCGCCGCAGAAGCTGGAGACACCGGGGGTGTCGTCATAGGGAATGCTTTCTGCATCAAGCCTATCCATTTGCTCGCGGATTGCGCCGTAAAGGCACGGGTCACCTGTGTGCAGACGAACTGTCATTCTGTTGTTTTTTTCATTCTCGCGCATGACGGAAATCACATCTTCCAGCGTCATTTTGGCGCTGTTGTAGATCGTGCAATCTGCTTTAGCGAGCCCCAAAAGTACAGGGTTGACAAGGCTGCCGGCATAGATGATGCAGTCGGCGGTCTGTAAGAGCGCCGCGCCACGCTGCGTGATGAGGTCCGGCGCGCCTGGGCCGGCACCGACAAAATGTACCATGTTTACGACTCCTTCCACTTTTGCAGCAATTTTTCTGCGGTTTCGGTCTGCCCAAGGGGGCCGGTTTGATTGGAAAACAGCACCGCGCCGACTTGGAATGCACCCGCTGCGCGGCGCTCGAGATGCAGCTGCACAGCGTTTATCAGGCCGTGCATGACGGGCTCGCGCAGACCGTTTTGATCCAAAATATCAAGGCAGGCATCGGTTGTGGCCGCCTGCATCAGCGCTTCGCACACCTCTTTTTTCGCGCCCGCAAGCGCCGCATACGTGCAGAAAAGCTCCGTGCGACAGTCCGCCATGCGGGAGTGCGTGTTCATAATACCGCCCGCAACCTTCACGAGCTTACCGATATGCCCGACGAGTAAAACTTCTTCAAAGTGCTCTGTTGCGGCGGCATCGAGCGCGTCACCGATAAAATTCGAGCACTTTATGATGGGAATATCCAAGAGCGCGGGGTAGGTTTCACGCAGATAATCGAGGCCGTAGTTGCCGGGAGTCAGAATCAGGCGGCGCGCACCGTTTTTGAGCGCAGCTTGATGAATTTCCAGCTGCATCGTATCGACGATTGCCTGCTGACTCATCGGTTCCACGATGCCGCTGGTGCCGAGCACCGAAAGTCCGCCAATGACGCCGATGTGTGGATTGAACGTCTTTTTCGCGGCCTCTTCCCCACCCTCGATGGAGACAAGCACGGAAAAGCCGCCTTTATACTCAAATGTTTTGGCTTCTTTTAAGAGGGCTTCGGTAATCATCTCGCGCGGAACGTGGTTGATGGCCGCCGCGCCGACGGGCTGGTCAAGCCCGGGCTTGGTCACACGGCCAACACCCTTGCCGCCGTCGATTTTAACGACGCCGTGTTCATTGGGCAAAAGCGTCACATTTGCGATGACGGGCAAGCCGTCCGTGGCGTCAATATCGTCTCCTCCGTCTTTGCGAATGGCGCATACGGCGCCGGTGTCAGTCTTCTCACAGTAGATTGGCGCGACCTCAACAACGATGCCTTTCGGTGTACGCAGACCGACCGTTTCCGGGGCCTTGCCGGTGAAAAGCAGTCGCGCCGCACCGGCGGCACCGAGTGCCGCGCACGTGCCCGTTGTGTAGCCGCAGCGCAATAATTTTTGTCCGCTGCGAATGTAGTGCTCAAACTTCGGCGGCTCCTTTTTACCGAACAGGAACGTGTATTCTTCATCGGACATTTTATATAGCTTTTGTATGTTCTCTTTTTGAAACGCGTCTTTTACGGTCATGATGTCCGAGACACTGTCCGGCGAAACGCAGACAACGGCATCGGAGAGCTTCTGCGCGAGGTCAAGCTCGTGCAGGCTCAGGATAATTGCGGTATTCTTCTCTTTTGCAAGCCGGCGCAGAATCGTCATGAGCTCCGCTTTACCTTTAACGTCGAGAAATGAAGTCGGTTCGTCCAAAAACAGAATTTCCGGCTCCTGACAGACTGCCCGTGCCAAAAGGACACGTTGGCGCTGGCCGTCGCTAATCTTATCAAAATCGCGGTCGGCAATATCGGCTGCATTTACGAGATGCAGCGCGTCGAAAACCTGCTTTTTATCTTCTTCGGAGAGGATTCCGAGACGACCGGTATACGGGTAACGCCCGGCTGCGGCGACATCAAAGCAGGTCGTGAGCTCTGTGCGGTTTGTGTGCGGCACCATCAGCGCCATTTTGCGCGCGCGGGCATTCGGTGCGTATACCGAAAGGGACTGCCCATCGAGCAAAACGGTCCCTCCCTGCGGCGCAAGCTGCGCGGCAAGCGTTTTCATCAGGGTCGATTTACCCGCGCCGTTCGGGCCGATAAGCGTCAAAATTTGTCCGCGCTCGGCGGCGAATTTGATATGCTCCAAAAGCGGCGAATTGTAGCCGACCGCAAGGTCGTTCGCTTCACAATAGCTCATGCTGCCGCCTCCCTCCTCTGTTTGCGCACAAGCAGCAAAATAACCACCGGTGCGCCGAAAATCGCCGTGACGGAACTGACGGAAAGCTCCGTCGGCGCAAATATACTGCGCGCGATGAGGTCACACAAAAGGCAAAATGCTGCACCGCCTAAAACGCACCCCGGCAGCACGTGCAAAGGCTTTGCACTGCGGAGTGTGCGCTTTACGAGATGCGGCACCGCGATGCCGACAAAGGAGATCGGCCCCGCAAATGCCGTGACGCATGCCGCGAGCAGACTGGATAACAACACAAGTGCGACTGAGAACGGACGCACGGAAACGCCGACACTCTGCGCATAGGCTTCACCCATTTGGTACGCCGCCATCGGTTTGGAAAGCATAAACGAAAGCGCAAGGCATGGCAACATAATTAAAGCCGCCGTGAGGACATTCTCCCACGTCATGCCGGAGAAGCTGCCCATCGACCAGTTGTGTAGATTCACGATGTTGGAATCCTGCGCAAACGCAACAACAACGTCCGTGACAGCCGAACAGATATAGCTAATCATCACGCCACAGATAACAAGCACGCCTGCGCGCTTTACGCGCTGTGAAACGGCCAAGACGAAGCCCATAGCGACCATGGCACCGACAAATGAAGCTAAAATCAGCGTGAGTGAGCTTGTGAACAAGCCGTGATTTAAAAGCACGACCATCGTGAGTGCAACGGCGAGCTTTGCGCCGCCGGAAACACCCATAACGAACGGCCCGGCGATAGGGTTTGCAAAAAAAGTCTGCAATAAGTAACCCGCAACGGACAGCGCCGCACCGAGCAAAACGACCATGGCGGCACGCGGCAGGCGTAAACCAAATATGATCTTTTGCGCGAGTGCGTTATTCCCCGCGCTGAAAAGCGTGCTTAAAATATCCTTCGGAGAAAGGGCCGTGCTGCCGCAGAAAATGTTCAGCATAAACAGCGCGAGCAATGCAGCCGCGAGCGCAAGATATGAAATTGTCAGACGCTTTGTGCCGTTTTGTTTCATGGTTTCCTCAGCTTACATGTGTCAGAAATTTCAGTTCATCTTCGTTGACCGCATTCGGGCTTTCCGCCGTGAACACGCGGTTCATGTCCAAAATCAAATCGGGCAGCTCCATGCTTTCCTGAAACAGGCTTTGCGTGGTACACCAGACGTTGCCGTTCTGCACGGCTTTGAAATCTGCCAGCATGGGACATTTTGATAAGAGCTGCTCGGTTGTTTCAATCTTGCCCTCGATGGTGCTGTTGTAGATTAAAACATCTGCATCTTTCGCGCCGGCGTAGAACTCCTCGAGCGAAAGATTGATTGTTGCGAGGTTGTTGCCGTTATCGGAAAGATTGGAAAAAACGTATTCGCCGCCCGCCATGCCAATCATCTTCGCAACGTAATCGTTCGATTTACGCACCGTGACGAGGTTATTCGACGTCACAGAGAAAAACGCTGCCGTTTTGCCTGCGGTATCCTGCCCCAAAAGCGGCCGGATGCGCTGAACCTGCTCGTTGAAGAACGTTTCGGCTTCTGCCTCTTTATCAAATAAAATGCCATAGAGCTTCACCCACTCCATGCGTGCCAAGGGGTCGGATTCATAGCTGGAGCGCTCAACAAGCACGGGAATGCCAAACTTTTCAAGCTGCTCTTTCACTTCCGGCGTGTGGTAGATCATTGTGTTTTCAATCGCGAGGCCGCAGTTTGCAGACACGATGCGCTCGTAATCCGGCGCGCTGTACTTACCCGCGTAGGAAATTTCACCGTTTTCCATGGCTTCTTTCGCTTCCGGCAGATACCAGTTTTCGGCACTCGTACCGGAAAGCGTGACGGCGCTTCGTGCATCGAGCTTCAGGATTGGGTCCATCGCAGACGTGGAGACGAGATAGACATTTTCAAGCGGTTTCTGCAAAACGGTGATGTCTTCCGAAAGACCGTTCGGCACGGTACTGTTTTCCGGCACGACGAGGTAGCGGGCATTCTGGATGGTGATGAGCCTTGTACCGCCGGTGCACTCGTCCACGGTGAACTCTTTCGCGTATTCGAGCGGATAGGCGCTTTCAACTTGAAAATCTGCTTGCGTTTCATCGGCCTGCGCTGGACTTGATGTACTCTCAGGCTGTGCCGGGTTCGCTGCGCAGCCCGTGAAAGCCAGAAGCAAAAGCGCCGCTAAAAGCGCTGTAAGCCGTCTCATGCGGTAAGAGACGCGCTGTCAAACGTCAGGGTGTATTCGATCTCGTGCGGAGTGCTCATGGCAGTGGTATCTGCCGTAACGGCGAGTGCGGTATCGAGTGCGGCGACGGGAATTTCAAACACGGAGTTGCCTTCAGTATTGACGGGCAGATACTTTTCGCCGTCCACGATCATGTAATCGTAGTTTGGGCTGCTCCATGTGATCTCCGCGGTCATTTTGCCGTCCGCAACGGTGAGCTCCGTGGGGCTCTCGATTGTTGCACGGCCGGAACCGCCCTCAAGCGTGACGTTGCACGTATACGTGCCGTCCTTCGGGACTTCGGTCTCTGCGTCGCTTGCGGTGTCCTCAACGAGCGGCTGCGGGTTACGCACGCTGACCTTGTGGTCGTACCACGTGCCCTTCGTGCCGATGAGCGCAAGGTCAAAATCTTTATCGACGCTTTTCAGTGGGATATCAAAGCCGTAGACTTCTTCCGATGTGCCGTCTTTATAGGTGACGGTATCGGTGGTCGGCTGAAGCCATTCGTTTTCGTTCTGCTTTGCGTCCTTTGCCGTACCGAGGTACAGATTTAAGATCTTCTTAGAACGCAGGCTGACGTGGAACGTCATCTCGCCGTTTTCAACTGTCAGCGTACCCATGCCCTCGCAAGCTTCGTTCGCCTGAAACATAGAGCTGTCCGTTTTGAACTCTGCCGTGTACACGCCGTCTTCCGGCACAACGTCCGGCTCTTCGGTGGGGGTAGGCTCTGCGCTTGAAACGGAAGTTTCGGAAGACGCACTGCTTTCATTCGTGTTGCCTGCGCACGCGCTGCACCCGAAGATCAGGAGCGCTGAGAGCAAAAGGGCTGTAATCTGCTTCTTTTTCATTTTGTTATACCTCTTCTTTATTTTAAAAACAATCTATAAACATAAGCGCCCGAAGAGCGATTCTCTCCGGGCGCTGTGTTTACGGATTAGCCATTCAGGGAATCGATCGCTGCCTGCGCGTGGTCGATGTAGATCTGCTGAATATCCTCAATCTCACCGAGACCCGCAATCTGCGTATCAACGCTGTCGAAGCAGTCCGCAGCCTTGAACTGGCTCAACCAGGAATCTTCATCGTCGCCAGCCATATCGTTGTTGGCATGGTCACCTGCAACGACCATCAGCGGACGGAGCACAACCTTCGTAAAGCCTGCTTCCTTTACCTTTTCGATAACGGCTTCGCAGGAGGTGTCTTCCGGCTCACCCTCAACGGTGCCGATGAACACGTTCGTGTAGCCGAGTGTTTCCATGGTGGTCTGCATCTGGCTGTAACTGACCTTTGCAACATGCGCCGTACCGTGGCCCATAAAGACGAATGCGGTACCGTCTTCTGCAGCGGCAGCGACGTCATCATAACCGGCAGTTTTCACAGCTTCAGCTGTGATGGCCTTTGCAACAGCTTCCTTATCCGCGTTGATAACAGTCGCGTCGTCGCCCACTTCGCCGAGTAGCGGCTCTGCAACAGCGATACCCTCAAATTTATCCTTATACTGGTCAAGCAATTCGTTCATCTCGTCGTACTCTGCGCCGTGCATGAGATGCGTCGGCTGCACAACGAGGTTCTTGACACCGTTTGCAACAGCGCGATCAAGCGCCTGCTGCATGTTATCGATCTTCTCATCGTCACGCGCCTGCACGTGGTTGATGATGATCTGAGCGGTGAACGCGCGGCGGACAGACCAATCCGGGTAGGCTTCCTGCAGAGCGTCCTCAATGCCCTTGATATCCTTTACGCGACTGTCGTTGAAGGACGTACCGAAGCTGACAACGAGCAGCTCGTTTTCGCCGATTTCGTCTTCGTTGCGCGGGTCGTCTTTCGCGGCGTCGCCCGTATCGCGGCCGAAATAATCCGGGTCGGCGTTATCGCCTTCCACAAGCTCCTTCTGCGCATCGGTCAGCGCGTCCCAAGCTTCTTTTGCTGCTTTGCATTCTTCATCGGTATTATCATTGCGCTCCTGCACATAGATTGCGTCGATGAGATCCGCAACATTCTTCGCTGCCATTTCGTCTGTTTCCTCCTCGGTTGCGCTCGCCGCGCTGCTTTCAACTGTGGAAGAAGTGCTGCTCTCCTCAGAAGATGCGCTCGAAGACGCGTTATTGCCGCAGCCTGCGGCAGCGGTCGTGAGCATTGTAACCGCCATTACCAGTGCGGCGGTCTTTTTCCGTGTAAGCTTACTCATGGGTTGTGCTTCCTTTCCGTGGTCAATATCGGCCCTTATCGTATTTTCGCTGAAAGAAAGGTACAGGAAATCAAGGCATATCTGAATCCTCTGCAAATACACCGTATGCCCATGAGAAAAGCCGAGGTCCTTTGTGCTGCTGAAACGTACAAAATGTATAGAACGGCAACACAAAAAGACCCCGGCGTATAGTCAGAGCATTTTCGGTACAACCAATTCCTCGTGATTTGGAGTGTGACACTCCCGTACCAACACACAGGCAGGTTTCCCGGCTGAAAGATCGTCATCTGCCGCCGCCTTCCCAAGCGATGCTCAGTGACCGGCAAAACGCCATGGCGGCAAACTCCCTTATCACGGTGACGAGATCGTGCGGGATTTGCACCCGCTTCCCTTTTACCCTTTTCTATGCGCTTTTAAAAGCACACGAAAGGCACCTGTTGTTTTCATTCAGTTTTCGCAGTACAGTATAGCACAGGAAATGCAAAAAAGCAAGAAAATCCGATGCTTTTTGCCTTGCATACAAATTTGCCCGAAACTTCAGTAAAACATCTTGCTATTTTATGCGAAACGTGTATAATATACCTAAAAATGGATGCGTGAATTGCCGAGTGGCGGCGATTTACTTTCATCAAGGAGGAATTCAATTTGGTCAAAGTTGCAATGATCGGCGTCGGCGCCATCAGCGGCATTTACCTTAAAAACATCACGACCGTATTTAAAGAGGTGGAGCTCATCGGCGTATGCGACCTCATCCCGGAGCGCGCGGAAAAAGGCGTGCAGACGGTGAAGGAATACATTGAAGCAGGCGCAAAAGCCCCCGTGCCGAAAATTTATAAGGATATGTATGAAGCGTTCAACGATCCCGAAGTGGAGGTTGTTCTGAACCTTACCCGTCCGTATGAACACTATGGCGTGACGAAAGCCGCGCTGGAGCACGGCAAGCATGTGTTCTCCGAAAAGCCGCTTGCGGCGGACATGGAAGAAGGCGACGAGCTTGTCGCCCTCGCTGAAGAAAAGGGCCTTTTGATGGGCGGCGCACCGGATACGTTCATGGGCGCAGGCATCCAGACCGTGCGCAAGCTTGTCGATGACGGGTACATCGGCGACATTGTTGCGGCGAACTGCGCGATGATCTGCCATGGCCACGAGACATGGCACCCGGACCCGGAGTTCTATTATAAGCGCGCAGGCGGCCCGATGATGGACATGGGCCCCTATTATGTGACGGCGCTTGTGCAGCTCATCGGCGAAGCGAAGGGCGTCATCGGCATGACGAAAAAAACGTTCCCGGAGCGCATCATCACGTCCGAGCCGCACTACGGCGAGAAAATCGACGTCGATATCGACACGCATCTGACGGGCAGCATTGCGTTTGCAAACGGCGCGGTGGCGCAGATCTGCACGACATTTGATGTGCATTACGCACCCGGCGCACAGTGCCGCTTTGAGCTGTACGGCACAAAGGGCACCATCTGTGTGCCGGACCCAAATACGTTCGGTGGACCGGTGCTCGTATACCGCCCGGAGGATCAGGTAAGCGGGCAAGCGATCGACCCCGGTCTGATGGCGCACAACGCGCCGCAGTATTACACCGGCTACAAAGAAGTGCCGCTGCTGTTCGACTACAACGAAAACTCCCGTGCGCTGGGCCTCAGCGATATGTGCAAGGCGCTGCGCACCGGCCGTGATTTCCGCGCGAACTACCAACAGCAGCACCACGTGCTGGAGATCTTGACGAGTTTTGAAAAATCCAGTCGCGAGGGCAGATATATCCCGCTGAAAACACACTACACGCGCACGGCACCGATGCAGAACAACCCGATGCACGGCATTTTAGACGACTGACATGGAGGTAATACGATTATGAAAGCAGCATATACAGGTTGGACTTGGCTGACCGCCAAGGACGCTGAGACCGCCAAAAAGCAATTGGAGCAGTCTTTTAAGGAATGCAAGTTCCTCGGCTATGACTATGTGGAAAACTTCGCCTTTATCGGCGATTATTTTGAAGACCCGAACGAGCTCATCGAGATGGAAAAGCGCTGCGGCGTGGAGCTTGTGAACCTGTACGGTCACTTTGGCACCGACGTGGAAGAAAACATCAAGGTCGGCAAAAAGCAGATCGATTTTCTCGCAGCCATCGGCGGCAAGTGGTACAACTGCCAGCACGGCGGGTATTTCGGTGACGGCGGTCCGCTGGAGCGCCCGACAAACCCCGAGGTGCTCGATAAAATCTGCGCCATTGCGGACACGCTCGGCGCTTACGCAAAGGAAAAGGGCGTGACACTGTGCTTCCACCCGCACTACGGCACATGCGTGTTCTGGGAAAGCGACATTGATTATTTGATGGCACACACCGATCCGCGTTATGTTTCATTCTGCATCGATACGGCACACACAACGCTTGCGGGCATGTCCCCCGTCGAGCTCATCAAGAAGGTCGGCCCGCGCCTTGCGTACATGCACCTCAAAGACGTAGACACCTACGCTTTGAAGACCGCAGAGGGTGCAGACAAAATGGGCACATTCCGCGCGCTCGGCCACGGCACCATCGACTTCCCTGCTGTGAAAGCAGCGCTTGAGGAGATCGGCTACGACGGCATTTTGTGCGTGGAACTCGACCGCCCGGAGGTCGGCAATTTCCATTCGGCAGAGGTCTCCAGAATTTACATTCGAGATGTGCTGGACATTTAAGTTTATTTAGGAGTGAATTTTATGGCAAACACAAATCCCGTAAAGGTTGCAATGATCGGCGTCGGTGCCATCAGCGGCATTTACCTTAAAAACATCACGAACGTATTTAAAGAGGTGGAACTCGTCGGCGTATGCGACCTCATCCCGGAGCGCGCGGAAAAAGGCGTGCAGACGGTGAAGGAATACATTGAAGCAGGCGCAAAAGCCCCCGTGCCGAAAATTTATAAGGATATGTATGAAGCGTTCAACGATCCCGAAGTGGAGGTTGTTCTGAACCTTACCCGCCCGTATGAGCACTATGGCGTGACGAAAGCCGCACTGGAGCACGGCAAGCATGTGTTCTCCGAAAAGCCGCTTGCGGCAGACATGGAGGAAGGCACAAAGCTGATGGCGCTCGCAAAGGAGAAAAATCTCCTCATGGGCGGCGCACCGGATACGTTCATGGGCGCAGGCATCCAGACCGCACGCAAGGTTATTGATGACGGGCTGATCGGCGATGTCATCGGTGCGACATGCGCAATGATTCAGCACGGCCCCGAGACATGGCACCCGGACCCGGATTTCCTCTATAAAAGAGGCGGCGGTCCAATGATGGACATGGGCCCGTATTACGTGACGGCGCTCGTGCAGCTCATCGGCGAGGCAGTCGGTGTAACGGCTGTGACGAAAAAGTCGTTTAAAGAGCGTCTGATCACCTCCGAGCCGCACTACGGCGAAAAGATCGACGTGGAGGCCGATACGTACCTCACCGGTAACATCACGTTCGCGAACGGCGCCATTGCGCAGGTGTTCACGACGTTTGACGTGTACTATCCCTCGCAGAACTACGCACGCTTTGAAATATACGGCACGAAGGGCACGATGATCGTGCCGGATCCGAACACGTTCGACGGCCCGGTACTTTTGATGCGCCCCGAAGACGTGGAAGCAACGCACTCCGATCCCGGTCTGCGCACAGGCAATCTGCCCGCTTACGCCGGCTACAAGGAGATTCCTCTGCTGTTCGACTACAACGTGAACTCCCGCGCGCTCGGCCTCAGCGACATGTGCAAGGCGCTGCGCACCGGCCGCGATTTCCGCGCGAACTGCCAGCAGCAGTATCATGTGCTGGAGATTTTGACGAGCTTTGAAAAATCCAGTCGCGAGGGCAAATTCATCCCGCTGACGACGCATTACACGCGCACCGCGCCGATGAAAAACAACCCGATGCACGGCATCTTGGACGACTAAAATCGCATAAAAGCACAGCCCGCAGCTTGGGTTTTCCTGCTGCGGGCTGTTTGCTGTTTATTTATAGTGTTTTCAGCTCGTCTGAAAATTGCCGAAAAGCGGTAGGCAATGCGAAATCGCGCTCAAGTTCCGCAAGGCTTGCCCATGTAAACGCTTCGGACATCGCGTTGCAGCGGATCACATAGCCGGTCATCTCCCAGCGAATATGTGTGAAAATGTGCGTCTTGTGCGTTTCGAGCACCAGCTCCTTCGGGTCGGTGTGAAAGCTCTGCGCTGTTTGCACGGCGGTTTGGGCATCGAGCTTTTGAGGTACGTTCGGAAACTGCCATAACCCGGCGAGCAAACCCGTCTCGCTTCGCTTTTCCACGGCGAATCTGCCGTTGCATTCGAGCAAAAGCACGGTGTGCTCTTCTGTTTTCTTTGCGGCTTTCGGACGTTTTACGGGGTATTTTGTGACGTTTCCGGCTTTATATGCACGGCAAAAGCTCTGCGTGGGGCAGACTTCGCACTTGGGGCTTTTCGGCGTACAGACACACGCGCCGAGCTCCATGAGCGCCTGCGTGAACGCGCCGCAGTGCCCTTTCGGGTAGACCTTGCAAAGCGCCTCTCCTATCTCTTTTTTTACCTGCGGCAGGTCGATCGGGCGGTCGTCCGCCGTCATGCGCATGATTATGCGCAGCACGTTGCCATCCACAGCCGCCGCGGACTGCTCAAAGCAAATGGACGCCACTGCGCCAGCCGTATACGCGCCGATGCCCGGCAGCTTTTCGAGCGCTTCGGCAGTATCGGGAAAAGCGCCGTTTTGCGTTTCGGTGAGGAGCTTTGCCGTTTTCTGCAAATTTCGTGCGCGGGAGTAATAGCCGAGTCCTTCCCAGAGCTTTAACACGCGGGCTTCGTCGGCTTCTGCAAGTGCCTGTACCGTTGGGAACGCTTCCATAAAGCGCTCGTAATACCCGATGACGGCTTCCACACGCGTTTGCTGGAGCATGATCTCCGAAACCCACACGCGGTACGGCTCCTTCGTGTGCCGCCAAGGCAGGTCGCGTGCGTTTTTCTCGTACCACGGCAGCAAAACTCCCGGCAGCGCAGCGTAAATTTCGTTTTGTTCCATACTATCCCCTTTTTCCACTCTTTTGATCTTGGGTTTACAGTATAGCACACCCGCTCTAAAAAAGGAAGCGGTATTGCATGGAAACGGCAGATGCGGTATAATCGGTATTATCTTGACTTTCCCGTTTAAGTTTTGTATACTTTACAAAGCATACTGAATTTATAGGCGATATAAAGACAAACGCTAAGGAGACAAACGCTAAGGAGCGAAGAAATATGTTGAACCAATTTTCCAGAACGGAGCTGATCTATGGCCGTGACGCCATGGAGATGCTGAAGGATGCGCGCGTAGCCGTTTTCGGCATCGGCGGCGTGGGCGGCTACACGGTAGAGGCGCTTGCACGCAGCGGTGTGGGCTCGCTCGACCTCATCGACGACGACAAGGTCTGCCTGACAAACATCAACCGCCAAATCTACGCGACGCGCAAGACGGTCGGTCAGTACAAGGTGGATGTTGCGGCCGAGCGCATTAAAGACATCAACCCGGACGCCGTGGTGCGCACATACAAGACATTCTACACGCCCGAAACGGCCGACCAGTTTGATTTTAAACACTACGATTATATTGTGGACGCCATTGATACGGTGACAGGCAAGATTGCGCTTGTGATGAACGCAAAAGCGGCGAAAACGCCGATCATCTGCTCCATGGGTGCTGGCAACAAGGTAGACCCGACCGCGTTTGAAGTGACAGACCTATACAAGACCTCCGTTTGTCCGCTGGCTAAGGTTATGCGCAACGAACTGAAAAAGCGCGGCGTGCGCAGGCTGAAAGTGGTTTACTCCAAAGAGCTGCCCATCACGCCCGTGGATGACATGGCCATAAGCTGCCGCACGCACTGCATCTGCCCGCCGGGCACCGAGCGAAAGTGCACGCAGCGCCGCCAGGTGCCGGGCAGCAACGCTTTTGTGCCATCCGTTGTGGGACTCATCATCGCAGGCGAAGTCATCAAGGATCTGACCGGCTTCAAAGGCCGCGGCATCGGCGCATAATCTACTTGGATTACATCGCAAATACGCCTGCTCCGTGGACCCCCCCTTCCGCGCGGTGTATGCCGTGAGCCGCGACCGTAAAAATGCGCTGAACTCTTGGCGCATCCGTTTAAGCCATCCGATGACCGAGGATAAACTCGATGAATTTGAGAGGATCTTCGACAAGCTATATTTGGAGTTTACATAAAATGGAAAGAGAACTTGAACCTTACCAGCGCGTTGAGCGCAGTATACAAAAGAAATTCCGCAAGTCAATCTGGGTGCCGTTCATCGCTGCGGTAAAGCGTTACGAGCTCATTCAGGAAAACGACAAGATTGCGGTGTGCATCTCCGGCGGCAAGGATTCCATGCTGATGGCAAAGCTTTTGCAGGAGTTGCAAAAATACAGCGAAGTGCCGTTTGAGCTTGTGTACCTTGTGATGGACCCGGGCTACAATGAGCTGAACCGCAAGAAAATCGAAAGCAATGCGGCATTGCTGCACATTCCGATCACGATTTTTGAGACCGATATTTTTTCTGTGGCAAACAACACCGAAAAGAACCCGTGCTATTTGTGTGCAAAAATGCGCCGCGGACATTTATACAGCAAAGCGAAGTCGCTCGGCTGCAACAAGATCGCACTTGGACATCATTTCAGTGACGTTGTGGAAACCACCGTGATGAGCATGTTTTACGGTGCGCAATTACAGGCGATGCCACCAAAGCTGCACAGCCAGAATTTTGAAGGTATGGAGCTCATTCGCCCCATGTATTGCATCCACGAAGACGACATTTTATCATGGAAAAGATACAACGATTTGGAGTTTATCCAGTGTGCATGCCGCTTTACGGAAAACTGCGCAATGTGTGACAATGACGTAAGCGTCTCTAAGCGGCAGGAAACAAAGCTTTTATTGCGCCGCTTAAAACGCGATAATCCGAATATAGAAAAGAGTATTTTCAACAGCATCCATTCCGTTTGTCTCGACACGATGGTCGGATATAAATCACGCGGTGTGACACACACGTTCACCGAGATCTACAACACCCGCACGGAAGAACTGAAAGAACAATCAAAAGAAGACGAATAACACAAAGGGCGAACAGCGAAAATCTCCGGCTGCTCGCCTTTCGTTACAGCAAGAGAGTTAGGCATTACTAATCCTCAAGAAGTTTTATTTACTTTATGTAGTTGACAGTGCGTTTTAGTTGTGCTATCCTCTACTTTAGTTGAACATACAACTAAACGCTTTTATCTGAAACGGAGGCACAGCTCTATGGACAACACAGAGCGCAAGATAACCAAGATCGCCCGTGAAGCAAATCGGTTTACGGTGCAGACGATGAAAGAAGACGGCATAGGCACAGCGGAAATGGATGTGATCCACTTTGTACGGCATAACCCCGGTACAACACAAAAAGAAATGTGGGAAGCGCTGAAAATCGACAAGGGCGCAACGGCGCGTCGCGTGGCGCGGCTGGAGGAAAAGGGCTACCTCACCCGCGAGCCGAATCCTCTGGACGGCAGAAGTCAGCTGCTCTACCCCACTGAAAAAGCCGAAGCGCTCCGCAACTCCAAGGCGGAAATTGAGGGTTCGTTTTACGAGTGGCTGCTCGACGGCCTGCCTGACGACGAAAAAGAGGTGTTCTGCAAAACACTGAACACCCTCTATTTAAAATCCAAGGAAGAACGCCGCGCAGGTTTTCTGCATGTCGCGCAGCGCGTAAAAGAGAAAGAGGCTCAGAATGAAGACAAATAGGAAGTCTGCGGAGTTTCAACCGAATCGTGTCCTCTCTTACTTTAAAGCCGAATGGAGAGCACTGCTGATTGTCACAGTCTCCGGCCTGATCTACAATATCGGTCTTTTGACCGGGCCGTGGTTTGAGGGCACGATGACCGGGTACCTCGTAGAGGTTTTAAACGGCACCGGACAGTTTTCCGGCATGCTGATGCTCGTCATCAGCTTTGCGGTCGTCACGGCGGCCGTGCAGATCTCACGCTACGTGAAGCGCTTTTACGTACGCCGCTTTGCAAACAATGTGAATCGCCGCATGAAAGAAACTTTGTACGGCAGCCTTGTGAAAAAAAGCCGTGCAAGTTTGCGCGAAGAAGGCGAAGGCAATATCATAACGAAGGCCATTCTTGACGTAGACGACTGCGTGGAGGGCATGCGCAAATTCACGACCGAGATTTTCGACACCGGCGTGGCGCTGACAGCATACCTCTGCATGCTGCTGTGGTATGATTGGCGTTTGACTATTTTGTGCATGCTTTTCCCGCCGATCTCGTATGTTACGGCGGAAAAGATGAAAAAAGTCATTCAAAAAGCCGGCGCGGCGTACAAGGAGCAATCCGGCCGGCTGAGCACCGCTACTCTGGACCGTGCAGAAAACGCCATGACCTACCGCGTTTTCGGTCTTGAAAAAAAGCGTCAGGCTGTATACGAAGAAAACCTGACGAGCTATGAAAAAGCAGCCGTGAAAGCGAACATCTGGAACGCTGCCATGCCGCCGATCTACCGCATCATCTCTATGGCGGGCGTATTCTTCATTTTGTATTTCGGTCAGAAGAATGTGCTTGGTACCGGCTGGCAAGCATGGAGTATTGCTTCGTTTACAACGTTCCTTGTATGCTTTGTAAAGCTTTCCGTAAAATCCTCCAGCGCCGCAAAACTCTTTAACGCGGTGCACAAGGCGCAGGTCTCTTGGAACCGCATCAAGCCCCTGCTACCGCAGGAAGAGGAAAACGAGACCGATAAAGTCAAAGTAAAGAAAACGCCCGTTGAGACGCTCAAGGTCAAGCACCTGAGCTTTACATACCCGGACGGCAAGAAAATTCTCGACGATATTTCGTTCTCGGCGAAAAAGGGCCAGATTATCGGCATCACCGGCGCAGTCGCATGCGGCAAATCAACGCTCGGCAAGGCGTTTTTGTGCGAATATCCGTACGAAGGTCACATCACGGTGGACGGCGCAGAGCTGCAAAACATGGAGCAAAGCGTGCGCACGGGCATCGTCGGCTACCTTGGGCACGACCCGGAGCTCTTTAATGACAGCGTGGAAAACAACGTTCTGCTCGGCGACAGCAAAAACAGCGATACGTATTTAAACGCTGCGTGCATGAAGCAGGAGGTCGCGGAAATGACCGACGGCAAAAATACGCTCATCGGCAGCGGCGGCGCGTACCTTTCCGGCGGTCAGGCAAAGCGCCTTGCGTTTGCCCGCACACTGTGCCACGATAAACCGATCCTCATTCTGGACGATCCGTTCTCCGCGCTCGATAAGAACACGGAAAAGCAGGCGTTCGTCAATTTGCAAGCGCTCGCAAAAGACAGCGTCGTGCTTTTGATTTCACACAGGCTATACTTCTTCCCGGAGATGGACGGCGTGATCTGGATGGAAAACGGCAAGGTCGTGACCGGCACACACGAAGAGCTGCTGAAAATCGTTCCCGAATACGAAAGCCTGTATACATCGCAAGTCCATACCACAGAGAACGGAGGTGCCGAACATGACGCGCAAAAAACAAGTGAGAACGGTGATCTTTGACACCGTAAAAAAGCAAAAAGGCCTTTCCCTCGGCATTGTTTCGGCCGTTATCGGCGCTGTTGTGTTCGCACTTATCCCGCCGCTGATCTTAGCCGATATTGTGGACTCCATCACAGCCGGAACCGACGCCGCATTCGCACGTATCCTGCTGTATTTCGCCATGCTGGCGCTCACCGGGTTCACAGAATCCGCGCGTGAAAGTCTGCTCGTGGTATTCGGCCAGAAAATCACCCACGCGCTACGCAGCAGCTTAATGGACAAATTTACACATCTTACCGCCGACAACATGACAAAACAGGAGCCCGGCACGCTCGTTTCCCGCTTTGTCGGCGATGTCGATACCGTTGAAACCCTATTCTCCTCCGGCATCATCAGCATGTTCGCCGATGCGTGCAGAATCATTAGTATTCTGGTCGTTATCCGGTTCCAAAACCGCGGTCTGGCGATCGTATTGCTCGTTTTGCTGCCGTTTCTGTTCTGCTTCACGCGCCACGTGCAGAAAAATATGCTGGCAGCGCAGATCGAAAACCGCAAGGCCGTGGGCCGCGCTTCGGGCCACGTGCCGGAAACACTGCACAACATCCGCACCATTCACTGCCTCGGCAAAGAGAAGTACATGGAAAAGCGCTATGACACGTACATCAATGAGGGCTACCGCGCTATGGAAAAGACGAACTTCTATGATGCCGTCTACTCCCCCGTTATCCTCATTACGAACGCGGTGGTCGTCGCCGTCGTCATGCTGCTTTCCGCTTCCGGCAACACCACCGTGCTGACGTTGTTCGGTATGTCCGCCGGTACGGCTGTTGCCGTTATCAACTATATTTCACAGATCTTCACACCGGTTGAAAGCCTTGGCATGGAGATTCAGACCATCCAGTCCGCGTTGGCGGGCATCCACCGCATCAACGAGTTCTTCGCGCTGGAAGAAAATCCCGATACCGTACCGACACATGAGCCGAAGGCCATCACCGCAAGAAGCGGAAGCGTGCCGTTTGTCGAGTTCCGCGATGTCACATTCGGCTACGATAAGCGCGTGGTGCTGGATCACTTGAGCTTTAAAGTCATGGACGGCGATCAGGTCACGCTGACCGGCCGCACCGGCGCCGGCAAGAGTACCATCTTCAAGCTTCTTCTCGGTCTTTATAAGCCGCAGAGCGGCGAGGTGCTCATTCACGGCGTGCCGGCGGCCGATATCCGCGATGATGAACGCCGCCGTCTGTTCGGCTGCGTGGAGCAGACGTTCCACATGGTGCCGGGCACCGTGCGCGACCAGATCACGCTATATGACAGCACAATCAGCGACGAAGCCGTGCACACTGCGGCGGAGCTCACCGGGCTCAAGGATACGATTGAAAGCATGGAAAAAGGCTACGACACGCGTTGTACCGATGATCTGTTCTCGCAGGGTCAATGGCAGCTTTTGTCCATCGCAAGAGCCGCAGCAGCCGCACCGAGCATGCTGCTGTTCGATGAGATCACCGCAAACCTTGACGCCGAGACCGAACGCGCCGTGCTTTCCGCTTTGAAACGCGTAGCGGAAAACCGCACCGTCATTTCCATCTCGCACAGAACTTCTGCCGAACTTGGTCGCATTATTGCTCTGACAGATTAAATCACAACACACAAAAGGCGAACCGTGAAAGACCCGTTGTTCGCCTTTTGTATATTCTTTAAGTTTACATAATTTTAGTTATCCGTACACGGAACATCGCTGTTTCGTATCTTATGACCCAATCATACCATGTCGCTCGCGAAATGTCCACTTTTTTTAATTTTGAGCAGATTTTTCTATGCGAAAATCATACAAAACTGATTAAAGCTGATTATACCGCTTAAAACCGCCCATACTCCTGTTTGCAAGCGCCGCAAAAATTGCAAATTGTGGAGGTGCTTTTATGTATGCGTATGCGCAGAGCAAAGTGGAGATTTGCGGAGTGAACACGGCAAAGCTGCAAACCCTGAAAAACGACGAGATGCGCGAGCTTTTAGACCGCAGCCATCACGGCGATAAAGATGCGCGCGATAAGCTGATCTGCGGCAATTTACGTTTGGTGCTCAGCGTCATCCAGCGCTTTACAAGCCGCGGCGAAAACCCGGATGACCTCTTTCAGGTGGGCTGCATCGGGCTCATCAAGGCCATCGATAATTTCGACCCAAGCCACGAGGTAATGTTCTCCACCTACGGCGTGCCGATGATCTCCGGCGAAGTGAAACGCTTTCTGCGCGACAACAACGCCGTGCGCGTCAGCCGTTCCATGCGTGACACGGCGTACCGCGCCATGCAGATCAAAGAGCAGCTGACGAACGAAAACGGCAAAGAGCCGAACATCACGGAAATCGCAAAGCGCATGGAGCTGCCGCCCGAAGACGTTGTCATCGCGCTCGAATCCATCGTGGAGCCGGTGTCGCTTTACGAGCCGGTGTTTTCCGACGGCGGCGACACCATTTATATTATGGATCAGGTGAAAGGCGGCACGACGGACGGCGACTGGCTGGAGGAAATTGCCATGCGCGAGGCGATTCGCGATCTGACCGACCGCGAGCGAAAAATTCTTTCCATGCGGTTCATCGACGGCAAAACACAGACCGAAGTCGCCGGGGAGATTGGCATCTCGCAGGCACAGGTCTCACGCTTGGAAAAAGGCGCGATGAGCCGCATTAAAGCAGAGCTGTGAGCCAGAACGGCAAGGGAATTCCCCTGCCGCGTACATAAAAACGCAGGCTTATGAAAAGTTTGCGTTTTATCTGCTTTAATTCAAGTTTTGTATCGGTTCGGATAAAATCTCGCGAAGTTTTTGCTCTGTCTCAGCTGTTTTGGGGCAGGAGCCTTGCGATGTCACGGGGCTGCCGCCGCCTTTTGCACCGAGCAAAGCGTTGATTTTCTGTGCGGCGGCACGGCAGTCGAGCGCGCCGTTTTTGCCGCGCGCGCAAATATAGCGCAAACGGTCACTTTCATTGCAGAACAGCACAGCAGAGAAATTATCGTCCGCGCAAAGCGTTTCGGCAATCGTTTTGCATGCGTCAAAATCGACCGGCAGGTATGCCGCAATGAAATTCTCCTGTGCTTCGGCATGCAGCTTTTCGCTGTACAATTTTGCAAGCTGCGCGTTTTTCTCGCGGAGTTTCTGGTTCAGGCCCTGCACCTGTTCTTCCTTGCGAGCGAGCGCGTCGAACACGCCGTCCGGCTTTACGGAAAGCGCAGCGGCGGTGCGGCGCAGCTCGGCGTTTTCTTTTGTGAAGTGCTCCAGCGCCAGCACGCCGCAGGCGAACGTGATGCGGCAGCCGGATTTATACCGCGCATGCTCTAAAACCTTGATTAGGCCGACCGGTGCAGTGCTCATGAAGTGCGTGCCACAGCAGGTGCACATTTCGGTGTGATCACCGTCTTCCACCTCCACGATGCGTACCTCGCCGTGCAGCTTCTCATTTTTCTTGCGCAGCGGCAGATTCGGAAGCTCGGAAGCGTCCACATTAAAAATACGCACGGGCGCATTTTTCCAAACGAGTTCATTTGCGTATTTTTCGCCGGCCTCGATCTCCTCATCCGATAAATCGTGGTCAAGGTCGATGGTCACGACGTCTCCCGCCATGTGAAAGCCGACGTTTTCCGCGCCGAACAGCACGTCATAGGCATGCGAAAGCAGGTGTTCGCCCGTGTGCTGCTGGGTGTATTTCAAACGCTTTGCGGCATCCACTTTGAGCGTGATGATTTCGCCCACCGCAAACGGCTTTCCTGTGCGGTGCAGCACCGTGCCGTTCGCTTCAAAGCAGTGCGTGACCGGCACAAAGCCCTGCATAGGGTCGTAAACCGTACCGATGTCGCTCAGCTGCCCGCCGCCTTCCGGAAAAAACGGTGTGCGGTCAGTCTCAAGGTCATAGCCGTCGTTTTTGTTCGGCGTACAGCTCACAACACGCGCGGTGCATTCGAGCATCTCCGGCGCGGTGAGATATAATTTTTCGCAGCTCATTTATGTACTCCTTTTGTAAAACGAGGTGCCGCCGCAGCCGCACCCCGCCTATTCTATGTTTAATTCAATTTAATTCAAAATGTTCCGCAAGCTTTTGAAGCACTTCTTCGCGCGTATCGCGCTCTGTGTTTTCCCGTATCAGCGTGAAAAATCCGCTGTGCAGATAAGCTTCATACACCTCTGGGCTATTCACCGTTGCAACACGTTAAAGTATTCTCCTTTGCTAAAGCTGAATTTCGCTTCGGTGTTTTCAGTATAGCATAGAAAACTCTAAAAGGCTACCGAAAAATGAAAAAATGCGCCGGACGCCCGACGCATCTTGAATTTTCAGCTTATCTGCCGCAGCACTTCTTGTACTTTTTGCCGCTGCCGCAGGGGCACGGATCGTTGCGGCCGACCTTCGGACCCTTTACGATCGTGGTGGAAGCCTTCTGTGCCTTGTAGAGCTCCTTGCGCTTCTCTTCGGTGAGAATGGAATCCCACTGCGGGAGCTTATACAGCCACTCGGCCTTTGCGCCGACCATGTTGTAATAGAGCTTCTCCGGCTCGTAATCAAGGGAAACCTCCGTCTCGGCGGTCATGTTCTCCAGGTCGTTTTCCGCCTTGAGACTCTCGTTGATGCCGTCAAGGTAGCCGGTCATTTCGATGATATCCACGCCGAAGTGGTCAGCGAGTGCCTGTACGGTGCCGCTCTTCGGAGCTTCGCCCTTGAGGAGCTTCTCGTAAAAATCCTTTTCTCTAAGGAAATATTGTGTCCAGTACTGTTCTGCGCCGGGCTCTGCGGACTTCTTGTCTGCAAAATCCTGCCAATCCTTAAAAAGTGCCATGATGCTTCATCCTTTTCGTATCTTTTAAGCGGCTTTCGGTTATCCCCTGAAAGTCTATTTTTGATTATAACCGAATCCGCTGCTTTTTTCAAGCAGAAACTACCCTAATATATTGAAAAATAGTGCCAAACGTGCTATTCTTATAAAGAAATCCCGATTATATTTCGATTTTTTAGTTGAATTTCTATTTTTTGAGCACAAGGAGATAAAAATGGAACCGAACAACGAGCGCAAAACGCCCGCGGGCGAGCAAAATGAACTCTTTAAAAAGCAGGTCTTCAGCGATGAGACGCTGCACACCGCAGATCCCGATGAAGAAGAAACCGGTGAGCAGCATTTTGAAACGCTCACTTTCGATAAACCCGCCGTGCTCGACGAACGCTTTGCCGCGCGCAAAGCAGAACGCGAAACCGCACAGCCGCCGCAGGCAAAACCGGCGGCTTCTCGTCCTGCCGCAAAGCCGGTAAAGCGCCAAGTGCCCGCCGCACAGAAAAACAAATCCGTTTCTCATGAGCGCAGATTGTACAGCGGCGAAACACCGTCCGACGCAGCATTGCGCATCACGCGGCAGATTGCGGCGCTTGTGCTGTGCCTGCTGCTTGTGTGCGGCGGCTTCTGGGCAAAGGGCGCTGTGTGGGACATTTGGACCGACCGCGATATTGAAGACGTGCAGAAAAGTACGTATTACAGTGCTGCCGCAAACAGTGCACAACTTCGCTTAGATCAGAATCTCCCCATCGGTTACGACGCCGCGCAGGCTGTATGTATTTCTTTGGGACAGCCCATTTCGTCTTCCGCTATCCCCGCAAAAGCAGATGACAAAGACACGCTCATCTTCCCCGCAGACCTTACGGGCAGCATGGAAACGGCGCTCGGCAGCCAAAAGCTGCGGCTTGAAACCGGCCTTACGAACACAGATCTTTTCAAAGAAATCTACAAAAGCCTCAAGAAAAAGAAGCCCGTCATCGCGCTGATGCTCGTCGCTGACGCAGAATCGGCCAAGCTGCAATACGGTGTTGTGACCGGCCTTGATGTCCGCAACAACCGCATGACCGTGGCGCTCAGCGAAGGCGTGGACACGTACACGCTGGCGGAGTTCGTCGCTGCCACACGCTTTGAAAACACGAAGAACATCCCGCTTCGCTTGCGGTTTTCGCTGCTTTTCGGTACACTTTCCCGCAATACGGCGATCTTTTTAAAATGAGCGGGCTGAAGATTACTCTCCCCGCGCCGTGCGCGTTCATCCTCTCCCGCCTACACGAAAACGGTTTTGAGGCCTACGCCGTCGGCGGGTGCGTGCGCGACAGCTTACTGCACAAAACGCCGCACGATTGGGACATCACGACCGCGGCAAATCCGGAAAAAATCATCGAGCTTTTTTCCGACATTCCCGTTTTAGAGACCGGCCTTAAGCACGGCACGGTGACACTGCTCATCGACCACGAACCGTACGAGGTAACAACGTTTCGCGTGGACGGAAATTACACAGACGGCCGTCACCCGGACAGCGTTGCATTCACGACCGATATTCGGGATGACCTTGCGCGGCGCGACCTGACGATCAACGCCATGGCCTACAGCCCCGCAACCGGAATCATCGACCCGTTCGGCGGGCAGGAAGACCTGAAAAATGAAATCATTTGTTGCGTGGGCGACCCGCACAAGCGCTTTTTGGAAGATGCGCTACGCCTGATGCGCACGATTCGTTTCGCGGCTGTACTCGGATTTACGGTCGAGCCCGAAACGCTGCGCGCCGTGCACGACCTGCATGAAACGATCGGGCGCGTCGCAAAAGAGCGCATTTTCACGGAACTTTTAAAGACCGTCTGCGCACCGCATGCCGCCGAGGCGCTGCGTGCCGCGCCAGAGTTGTTTTTTTGCGCCGTGCCGCAGCTCGAAAATCTCAAGGGTGTGCCGCAAAACAGCAAATATCACATTTACGACGTATGGGAGCACACGCTGCACGCGCTCGAAAGTATCGGCACAGGTGACCCCATCGCCTGCCTTGCGATTTTATTTCACGATGTCGGCAAAAAAGCCGTCCGCACGACGGGTGAAGACGGTTATGACCACTTTTTCGGGCACGCGGAGAAAAGCGCCGCGTTCACCGATGAAGCTCTGCGCGCGCTGCACTGCGACAACAAAACGCGCGAAAACGTCGCGGAGCTTGTTTTGCTGCACGATACCGCTTTTCCGAAGCGCACGGCAAAGTTCCACCGCCTGCTCGCAAAGCTCGGCTATGAGCAGTTCTACCGCTTGCTCGCCGTAAGCCGCGCAGACAGCTTAGCGCACGCGCCGTGGTGCATCGAAGACCGCTGCAAAGCGCTTGCGGATGCCAAAAGCGAAGCCGAAGCGCTGCAAGAAGTGGATTTCTGTTTATCTCTGCGCCAACTCAAAATCACCGGCAAAGACCTGCAAGCGTTTGGCTTTCAGGGCAAAGCAATCGGCGAAACCCTAAACAAACTCTTAGACGCTGTGCTGTGCGGCCAGCTTCCGAATGACCGCGAAGTCTTGCTTTTGCACCTTGAACGGTACACACAAAAACACAAATAAAGTGCAAACCGCGCCGCTCGGAGCTTTTCCGAAACGGCGCGGTTTTTTCGGCCTTTACTTATATGTATCGTAAAGGCCGAAGCTGATACCGATGGCTTCGTTGACGCGCTGCATGGCGTCGTCATCGAGCTTGCCCATTTTTTCTTTTAAACGGTGCTTATCAATGGTGCGGACCTGCTCCAAAAGCACAATGGAATCCTTTTGCAGGCCGGTACGCTCGGCATGGAGCGCAATGTGCGTGGGCAGGTTTGTTTTGTCGCGCTGGCTCGTGATGGCCGCCGCGATCACCGTAGGACTGAACCGGTTGCCCACATCGTTCTGCACAATAAGCACGGGGCGCACGCCGCCCTGCTCGCTGCCCACCACGGGGCTTAAATCTGCGTAGTAAATATCGCCTCTGTGTACATTCACGGTTTTCACACTCCGAACAGAATTTGCATCAACGCCCGCGACGCTACTTATATTCTTGCCCGTTTTTTCGGCGCTTAAACACGCCTGTTCCATTCTATTACAAAGTTGTGTGTTCCGTGCAAAATGCGCAGGATTTATTTGCCCTCGATCTGCAAAAAGACCTGCGGCAATTTTTCGATGAGGTCTGTCGGCAACATACCATGCTGCGAAAGCGCTTCGGCGCAAAGGTCACCCGCCGCACCGTGAATGCACACGGCGGAATATGCCGCTTCAAACGGCTGCATATTCTGCGCGCACAGCGCACCTGTGATGCCGGCCAAAACATCGCCGCTGCCGCCCTTTGCCATGCCGGGGTTTCCCGTTGTGTTCACACGCGTTTCACCGCTCGGCGCTGCGATAATTGTGCCCGCACCCTTTAGCACGGTGATAACGCGGTACGTCTGCGCAAAGGCACGTGCAGTCTGCAAACGGTCGGCACGCAGCTCTGCCATGGTGCGGCCGTTTAGACGGCACATTTCCCCCGGGTGCGGCGTGATGATGACCGGGGCTTGCGGCACAAGTAGTTTTTCCGGCGTTTTGGCAAGGATATTCAGCGCGTCCGCATCCAGAACGACCGTCCCGTGCGCATTTTCGAGTACGGCATCCACAAGCTTTGTCGCATACGGCGCCGTGCCGAGCCCGCAGCCTACAAGGCACGCACTCGCCTTGTCGATAGCATCAAGCACCGCTTCGCCCGGCGCTTCCGTGGGGTCATACAGCGTGAAGATTGCCTCCGGCACGGCGGGAGCCAAGATTAGGTACAGCGCATGCGGAATGGCGATGTTCAAAAGTCCCACACCGCTGCGCAGCGCCGCACGCGCAGCCATGATGCACGCACCTGCCATGCCCACGCTGCCGCAGATCATTAAAAGTCGCCCGTATGTGCCCTTGTGCCCCTCCGGGTCGCGCTTCGGGAACAGCGGGCAAATGTTGCCGAGCAAAACGGATTCCGTGTCACACGGCAGCATCTCAAGGTGCTCCTCCTTGATGCCCACCTGACGCACAACGGTCATGCCGCCGAAGCCCGCTGCCGGGTACACAACGCCCGCCGGCTTCATCGCCGTAAATGTCACCGTAAGGTCTGCTTTAAAGCACGCGCCCTCCACCGCGCCGGTATCACACACCGCGCCGCTTGGAATATCCACGGAAATGTGAAACGCTTTTTTATTTTCCGCTGCACGCGCAAACAAAGGCTCCATCACGCTCGGCAGACGGCCGTGAAAGCTGAAGCCGAACACCGCATCGATGATGACATCCGCCGCGTCTACCGCGCCGCCTGCCGTGCGGTACATGATGATCTCAATGCCGCGGCCCATTTTGTCATACGCCTGCTTTGCAAGATCGGAGGCCGGTGCGCCCTGCATCAAGACGACCGTCACCTTTGCGCCCTCGGCCGCCAATAAGCGCGCCGCCACAAAGCCGTCGCCGCCGTTGTTGCCTTTGCCGCACAAAATGACCGTTTTCTTGCCTGTGACGTCCATTTTCTCTGTCACTGCTGCCGCCACCGCGGCGCCCGCGTTTTCCATAAGCGTTTCCATGGAAACGCCGGATTCCACCGCACACGACTCCAGCCCTCTGATCTCTGCCGCTGTCAATACCCGCATATACCTGCCTCTTTTCCGTAGCATTCTATGCTTTAATGGTATCATTTTCCCGTGCGGTTTTCAACTATGGAAGCGGTGAAAATTAAAATCATTTTCGCGCCGCACGGAAAAGCGCCCCGTCACCGGAAAATCTCCGATAACGGGGCGCTTCACATTTTGAATTTAGTTTCTGCCGAAGATTTCAAACTTTAATCTTCTGTCCATAAACGGCTTAATGGCATCGATGCAGCGCTCGTCCGGCGAGAACACAAGAAGCGTCAAGCCGGTCTTGCGGCTCTTTGCAATGATGTACCACGCGTCCTTGCCGTCGTCCGTCTCCGCCGCGAAGATGGTCTTGTCCACACGCTTACTTTTTAACTTCTGCGCATTCTCCGTGTACTTGCCCATCTCTTCAATCGCCTTGGCATCGAAAGACGTGAGACGTTTACGGTTTCTGCGGTTGATGATCTTATCTACCGCAATGTCGCCGTTCGTGATGCTGTACTCAAACTCCAAGCTGCGCGAGGAGATGACGTAGTACACGCCATAGATCACGCCGCAGATCACGAGGAACGGGATCATCGGCGAAACCGGCGTCAGGAAAATGCTGACAAAAATCAAGATCGCGCCGAGGATCGACACGCCGAGCGACATCAAAATATCCTTGCTGCCGGTCTTCTTTTTCACCATGTATTCCACAAACACATCTGTCATCATACTGTAAATTACCTTCCGTTTCCATAATTCAATATTGTCATTGTACCATAACCCACACGGAAGTTCAACTGCGTAATTTGTGAATTTTTATCGAATATTACGAATACTGTGCGATAACCGCAAAACTCTGTCCATAAAATCCTGCGAAAGGCTTGAAAACCGAAAATTTCTATGCTAAAATAACAGTGTTGCGTCGCGAGGATACAAACGACGCCGAACAGTGAAACGCGATGAAAAAGAAAAGTAGCCTGTTTTTCGTGGGCAGAGAGGGTGCGCCGTCGGCTGAAAACGCGCCTGCATTGAGTATAGGTGAAGTTCTCTTTGGAGCGGTGCGGCTGAAATTAAAGTAGGCTGCAACGGGCAGCTGCGTTAAAGGCTTTCAGAGGGCGCAATGCGCCGAAATTGGGTGGTACCGCGAGCGTTCCGGCTCGCCCCATGTTTTGTGCATGGGGCGGGCTTTTTTCATGCTCACCGTTCGGTACAAAACGGAAATCATTTATGAAAGGATATATTGATATGGGAATCAAAGAAAGCATTTCCGAGCTGCGCCAGAAGTTTGACGCAGACCTTTCCGAAGTGCGCGACAGCGAATCCATCGAAAAGCTGCGCGTTTCGTATCTCGGCAAAAAAGGCTCTGTCACCGAGCTTTTAAAGGGCCTTAAAGACCTTTCCGGCGCGGAGAAAAAAGAATTCGGTCAGACCATCAACACGCTCAAGCGCGAGGTCGACGAACGCATCACAGCACACGTGGAGCGCATCCGGCAGGAGGAGGAAGACCGCCTTGTCAACAGCGCAGAGCAATATGATGTCACGCTGCCGATGGATACCGACTGCGGCTCCTATCACCCCATCACGCTCGTGCAGCGCGAGCTGGAAGAAATTTTCGCTTCCATGGGCTTTACGATTGAAGACTACCGCGAGGTCGTAACGGATTACAACTGCTTTGAGGCATTGAACATTCCGAAGCATCACCCCGCCCGCGACATGCAGGACACCTACTATCTCGATAACGGTCAGCTGTTGAAGACCCACACCTCAGCCGCGCAGAACACCATCATGAAAAAGTACGGCGCACCGCTGCGTGCCATCTTCCCGGGTCGCTGCTTCCGCAACGAAAGCACAGACGCTTCCCACGAGAACACGTTTTTCCAGATGGAAGGCATCATGATTGATAAAGACATCTCCATTTCGAACCTCATCTACTTCATGAAGACCATGCTTTCTAAAGTCTTTAAGCAGGACGTACAGGTTCGCCTGCGCCCGGGCTTCTTCCCGTTCGTTGAGCCGGGCTTTGAGCTTGACATCAGCTGCCACATCTGCGGCGGCAAAGGCTGCTCCACCTGCCACGGTTCCGGCTGGATTGAGCTTTGCCCGTGCGGTATGATTCACCCGAACGTGTTGCGCGCCGGCGGCATCGACCCCGATGAATACACCGGCTTCGCGTTTGGTCTCGGCCTCACCCGCCTTGCCATGATGCGCTACGGCATCAAAGATATCCGCGACCTCAACAGCGGCAATCTGAAGGTGCTCTCGCAGTTCAACCACGAATAAGAAAAGGAGTCGTTATAATGCTGATTTCAATGAACTGGATCAACGACTTCGTTGATCTTTCCGGTCTGGACCTTGAAAAGCTGATTCACCAATTCACGCTTTCCACTGCAGAGGTCGAAGACATCTATTATATGGGCCGTGACATCAAAGATGTTGTTGTTGCGCGCATCGTTTCCATCGAAAACCACCCGGATTCCAAAAAACTGCACCTCTTGAAGGTTGATGCAGGCGACAAGGTTTATGACTGCGTATGCGGCGCGCCAAACGTGCGCGAGGGCATGCTTGTTGCCTTTGCCCGCGAAGGCGGCTCCGTTTCCGGCATGGAGATCACCTGCGCAAAAATTGCAGGCTATGAATCGCACGGCATGTGCTGCTCTGAAAAAGAACTTGGCATCAGCGCCGACCACAGCGGCCTGTGGGAGATCACGGATGACCTGCCGCTCGGCACACAGATTACGGACGCGTACGGCGTAAAGGACGTTGTGTTCGAGGTCGATAATAAGTCTCTGACGAACCGCCCGGACCTTTGGGGTCACTACGGCATCGCGCGCGAATTTGCAGCGCTGACCAATCGCGAATTAAAGCCGGTCAGCCGCATGGATCTCACCCCCTACGCTTCTCTGCCGGGCATCGATATTGATATCCGCGATAAAGAGCTCTGCTACCGCTACACGGGCCTCAAGGTGCGCAACATCACGAAGAAGGTCAGCCCGGTTGATATGCGCATTCGTCTCTTTTACTGCGGCATGCGTGCCATCAACCTGCTTGCCGACCTCACAAACTACCTCATGCTCGAGCTCGGCCAGCCGATGCACGCGTTCGACTGCGCAAAGGTCGATTCCATTCAGGTGCAGCGCTTCTCCGCTCCATTCGAGTTTGAAACGCTGGACGGCACAAAGCGCCGCATCGACGAAAACACGCTGATGATCTGCTCCAAGGAAGAACCGGTCGCCATCGCAGGCATCATGGGCGGTCTCAACTCCGAAATTGAAGATAACACGGACAGTCTGCTGCTCGAATCCGCAAACTTTGACGCTGTAAGCGTGCGCAAGTCCTCCACGCGCATCGGTTTGCGCACGGATGCTTCCATGCGTTATGAGAAGACCCTTGACCCGGAAATGACCGACGTCGCCATCGAGCACTTCATGCAGCTGCTCACCGAGATCGACCCGGGTGTGGAGATCATCTCCTCCATGACGGACGTCTATGTCCGCCACTACGACAAAATCGACATCACGTTCGATAAGAAATTTGTAGACCGTTATACGGGCATCGATATTTCCGACGAACAGATTTTGAATACCCTTTCCGCGCTCGGCTTCGCACCGACGCTTGAAAACGAAGTCTTCACCGCGCACGTACCGTCCTGGCGTGCAACGAAGGATGTCACCATCAAGGCCGACATCATCGAGGAAATCACCCGTGTTTACGGCTACGATAACTTCAAGATTACGACCACAAAGGCAGCTTTGGCGCCAGTCATGCGCACCGCGGGCAACAATGATGACCGCTGGACGAAAGACCTGCTCGTACAGCGCTACGGCATGCACGAAGTGCACTCCTACATCTGGTGCGACGCGAAGAAGTACAAGGACCTCAACATCGAGATTGAGGACAACGTGCGCGTCATCAACGCCATGACGCCGGACCACACCGTGCTGCGCCGCTCCATGGTGCCGACGATGATCACCTACGTCAACGAAAACAAAGCATACGCAAATGATTTCGGTGTGTTCGAGATTGCCCGCGTCATCAACGGCCTCGGCGAAGACGGTCTGTGCGATGAGCAGAAGCACCTCGGCATTGCGCTGTACAGCCGCACTAAGAGCGAAAAGGAACTCTACCTCGGCCTGCGCGACATCATGGCTTCCATCAGCAAAGAGCTGAAGCACCGTTACTTTGAGTTCCGCATCGCGGAAGCAAAGCACAACTGGCAGCACCCGCGCAACACCGCAGAGATCTATCTCGATGGCACATACGTCGGCTTTATCACGGTCGTACATCCGTCCGTACAGTCGAAGATCGATAAGAAAGCCGTCATCGTTGCCGGTGAACTGAACATGGATACGCTCTCCTCCATGGCAGCATCCGTTATTCACTATGAGGAGCCGTCCAAGTTCCCGGGCATCGATATCGACCTCTCTCTCGTCATCGGCGCAGACCAGACGTACAGCACGCTTTCCGACGCATGGCAGAACGTCACCCCGCTGCTCAAGAACGTTGCGCTTATCGATTCCTACAACGGCGTCGTCAAGAGCATCACGCTGCGCTTTACGTTCTCCTCGAACGAGAAAACGCTCGCGAAGAACGAGGTGCAAAGCTATGTTGACACCATCATCGAGAACCTTGCGAAGATTGGCGTTGTGCTGAGATAATTTGTTAAAAATTTTCGTACCGCTTGCTTTTTTTGTTGTTTTGCGGTATGCTGTATACAGTGTTTATTCCACTGTGCTTTTATACGCGAATAAAACACCGGGCCCGGCATACAATGAAATGTAGACTGTATTTTTGCAGCCTTTACACGATCGGAAAACGAGGAGGTGTTCCACATGGCAGAAGATTTCAGCGACCGCACCCAGACATTCAGCATTGAGACGCCGCAGAAGCTCGATATGCAGCAGGTGCTCGTACAGGTTTACGATGCACTCAAAGAAAAAGGCTATAACCCCATCAGCCAGATCGTGGGATATATTCTCTCGGAAGATCCCACATACATCACCACGCACAACAACGCACGCAGCCTCATCCGCAAGATCGACCGCGATGAGCTGCTGAAAGCAATGGTGCGTACCTATTTGGGCGAATAAGCCTGTTTTCTGATGCGCCGTCGCTTTATGCTCGGCATTGCCTGAAACCGAAATTGCCGCTTGGCGGATTTTTCCGTCGGCGGCAATTTTTATTTTCAAATGTGCAAATACAAGTTGTCTTTTTTCTTAATCTATGCTATACTGATTAAAAGTGTATTGAATGCTTTGCACCGGTGCTTAGAAAGTTCCGGCATTTTCCCCAACGAGACTTTATGAAAGGATTTGCATACTATGAGCGAAAAGCAGAAGAGCCCGTTTCCCATGTACCGCGGCAAGCCCCTTGTGCGTAGCGGCGATACCATTTACTACGGAAACATGACCGATAAATACGTCATCAAGATCGACATCAAAACGAAGAAGACCGTGGAGGACATGGAGGTTGCCGATAAGTGCATTGTGCAGCTCATGCTCACCGACCCGGAGATTCGCTCCAGAAAACAGATTGTAAAGACCAGCGAGAAAAACGGCCTTTATCTTGCTTTGGACATCGCCGATGCCTGGCTTACCCGCGCATTGACAGAATAAGCAGTTAATTTCGCAAAAAAATCACCGAGGAAACCGTTTGTCCGGTTTATCTCGGTGATTTTTTGCTTTATTCTTTCCTTCTCGGCTGCTTGCCGTGCTTTTCTTTGCGCTGACGTTTGTTTTGGTACATGGCAATATCCGCTTTTTCGAGCATTTCGTCATACGGCGCGGCAACTTCATCTATGAAGCAGCAGCCCATGGAGAACCGCAGCGGCACATGCTGTCCACCGTGCAGCACGGCTTCGGAGCTGTCCTGCGCACTTTTAAGCTGAAGAAGCTTTTCTTGCAGCGCTTCTTCGCTTTTTTCTTCGAGGAACAGGACAAATTCATCGCCGCCGTGACGTGCAGTAAGGCCGCTTTCGCCCACGATCTTTTTTAAGATTTCTGCTGCGGAAATGATATATTGGTCGCCGCTCTCGTGCCCGTAGGTGTCGTTGACCTCTTTCAAGTCGTCAAGGTCGATCATCACCACGGCGTAAGTATCGCCTGTACCCGCTTCCAAAATGTGCTCCACGCGGCGGCTCAGGCCGCGGCGGTTATAAAGCCGGGTCAACGGATCGGTGTCACGCTCAGATTCGATCTGCATGCGGCGCTGCATCTCCTCCGTCACGTCGTTCACCACGCCGAAAACACTGCTCTCCTCGTGCGTTTCCTCCAGCTTTATGTAGCGGTCCGGCTCGCCCGGAATGCGGTATACGTTGCGCTCGCCGACCATGCGGCTGCGGCGCAGCTCCTCGATGAATGTATACAGATGCACGCGGTCACCGGTATAGTACGCCGTCTCCTCATCCGTCCACCCAAAAATCTGCGGGATACGCTCCGTGCAATACACCTGCTGCACGCCGTCGCGGTACTCGTACACGCCGATGTTCATTTCCGTGCGGCTCAAAACGTATGACATTTTGCGGTCGTTGTTGACAAGGCTGCCGACCATCTCGTTGATGTATCGGCTGAGCGCAGAAAACTCCCGGCTGCTCTGCACGTTGACTTTTTCCTCCAAATCACCTTGCGTGATGCGATTGAGCTTGCCGTTTATGCGGTGAATGTCATGAATAACGTACCGATTCACGCAGTTCGCGACGAAAACCGTCAACGTACCGCAGATTAAAACCAGACATAGCGCCAGATTCAGAAGATCAAGCGGAATACGTTCATACAATACGTCCATCGGGATGATGAAACCCATGTAACGGGTTTCTATCTTCTTAAAAACGCAGTAGTAGTATTTCCCCTCAATATTTGCGTGAAAGCCGTGCTCCTCATTTTGCATGCTCTCGGCAGAAATACCGAGCTTTGCCACGGTCTTCCCCACCATATCCGCATTCGTTGCGCCGATGACCGACAGCGTTTCACTGTCTACGGCACAGTAATCGATCGCCGGGCTGATATTGAGCTGATGAAAAATATACGAAATCTCGTTTTTCTCCATAGCCTCCGTTACAAGCTGCGGGTCTTTGCCCACCTGCACGATGAATGTGCCGTCTGCGCTCCACACGGCGGAATACTGCATGTTTTTGCCCTCAGCGGTGTTCGGGCCGGCATCCTGCACAAGCTGCAAGGATTTATCCGTGAGCATCGGCGCAAAAAACGCCATCTGCTCACCGGAAGAAAACGAATAGCCGTAATACTCCGGATTTGTGCCGGAAACAATCGTGCCGGTCTCATCAAAAATATGAATTTCATCAAGCTCCAGCAGATTCGCATATTTTTTCAGCTTTAAGGTATCGTTTGTTGCCTCCGGGTCTTTTTGCAGCAGAAAGGCAATGGCTTCGGCATCATGCAAACAGGTCTTATCGTATTTTTCCTTGACCTGCTTCAGTTCATTCTCATTTTCTTCGATAATCTGCTCCAGACGCACAAATGTACCGGCAGCGGTGTCTTCCACGCGGCCCTGTTCAATCAGAATTTCCGCAAAGGCGATTACCACAAGGATCACTAAAGCCATCACGATTGCCGCAGAACGAATATAGCGATTGATAATTTGCTTCAGAGATTTCATAGGTTCACCGCCGTTTCGTTTAAGTTTGAATAAAACCAAATTGGTTTTGAGTACTGTATTTGAAATTAAGTATATCACATATATCGTATTTTGTCCAGAAATACAAAGCGAAACAACAAATTTCACTTGTTTTTTGCATGAATTGACGTGTTTCGCAAGGATATCGCAAAAGCGTCAGCCATCGTTTTAAGGATCTCCCGCCCATTTTACAAATAACGCTTGAATTTTTGTAAAAAGCGCACCGCCCACCCGTAAAGCACGGACAAGCGGTGCGCCAAAAATTGATATTCAGCTTTCTGTACGCTTCAAATTGCTTTCGCCGAAATGCAGCAGTTTTTCTTTATGAATGAAGTAGTACACCACGCCTGTGACATCCGCGAGGAACCAACCGATCGGCACCGACCACCAGATGCCTGTAACACCGATGACAGCGGATAAAAGATAGGCCAGCACCACGCGCGTACCGAGCGAGATGACCGTCAGCACCACGCTCATACCGGGCTTTGCGACCGCGCGGTACAGCCCGTAGAGCAGGAATAAGCAGCCAATGCCGCAGTAGAACGTGCCCTCAATATGCAGGTAGCGCACGCCCTCGGCGATAATCTCCGTTTCGCCCGCTTCCACAAACAGCAGCATAAGCGGCTTTGCGAACACGAACACCAAAGCGGACACAATCACGCAAAACACAACGGATACAAGAACCGCACCTTTCAATCCCTTGCGGATGCGTTCCTGCTTGCCCGCACCGTAATTCTGCGCGATGAATGTGGAGAACGCGTTGCCGAAGTCCTGCACAGGCATGTACGCGAATGCGTCAATCTTCACCGCCGCCGCAAACGCCGCCATTACCGCCGCGCCGAAGCTGTTCACAAGCCCCTGCACCATCAAAATGCCGAGGTTCATCACGGACTGCTGCACGCAAGTCAAAATGGAATACCCGGCAATCTCCCGGATACGGCTCGCGTGGATGGGCGAACGGCTGCACAGCGCGCGCAGCTGCGGATATTTGATGAGCGCGCAGATCATGATGCCGATGCCGGAAACATACTGCGCGATGACCGTGGCCCCCGCCGCACCCGCAACGCCAAAGTTGAGGCCAATGACGAACCACAAGTCGAGCGCGATATTCAAAACCGCCGAGACCGCCAAAAACACGAGCGGCACGACAGAATTACCCACCGCGCGCAGATAAGACGCGAAGTAATTATATAAAAACGTTGCGAAAATGCCCGCGAATACGATTGCGATATACGCACGCATGTCGCCCCAAACGTCGTCCGGCACCTGCAAAAAGCTCTTAATGAGGTCAAGACACGCAAATGCGAGGCCGTTTAAAAGCAGCGTCACGCCTAAAATGAGCATGAACGAAGCCCGTACACTTTCTTTTAAGGCAATTTCATCGCGCTGCCCGAAGCGGATGGAAAACAGCGCACCGCTGCCCATGCACAGCCCAAGCAAGATCGATGTTAAAAATGTCATCAGCGAAAACGAAGAGCCGACCGCCGCCAGCGCCGTTTTGCCGAGGAAGCGTCCTACAATGAGCGTGTCCGCAATGTTGTAGCACTGCTGCAATAAATTACCGAGGATCATCGGCAGCGCAAACCACAGCATAGACCGCATCACCGGCCCCCGGGTCAGATCTTTGTTCATATTAAAACCTCCACAGCGAGTTTTATACATCAAAAAAGCCTGACACAAAAGTGTCAGGCTTTTGGTGCCGGCGACCGGATTTGAACCGGTACGATGTTTCCATCGAGGGATTTTAAGTCCCTTGCGTCTGCCGATTTCGCCACGCCGGCTTAAATTATCTTAATTATAATAGCACATCCCGGCTATAAAATCAAGCCATTTTATTCCGGCATTTCATATTTTTCTGTTCAGCCGCGTAAAAAGGCATCCCCCGGCTAAGCCGAGTACTCGGAAACCCTAAAAAAGCATATTACGGACAACGCGGTCTGCTTGGCCATTTCCTTTGCTCCATTCATAACGTCGTTATGAAATATATATCCGTAAAATCAAATGTCAATAGGCGAATCGAAAAACGTACACGCAAGCCCGAATTCTGCGCTTTCACGCTCCTTCCATTGCCCACAAAAGGCTGATTTCGCAAAAATCGCAAATTTTTCAACTTTTTGCATTTACAAACATGCGCTTTATATTGTATACTATAGATAAAAGACCGGGCGCAAGGCGTGCCGGAATATTCCATCTATAAGGAGTTCGTATTATGTACTATCTTGGTGTTGACGTAGGCGGCACAAACATTGCCGTCGGTATCGTAGACGAAAACAACGCGATCATCGCAAAGGCTTCCCATCCGACGCCCGTTCCGTGCTCGGAAGACGCATTCTGCGATGCGATTCTCGCTGTATGCAACGATGCACTTGCAAAGGCCGGCCTGACCCTCGACGATGTACCGTGGATCGGCATCGGCTGCCCGGGCACCGTTAACCGTGCTACCGGCATCATCGAATTTGCTAACAACCTCTATTTCAAGAACTTCAAGCTCCGCGACATGATGGCAGAGCGCACAAACGGCAAGCTCGTCATTCTGGAGAATGACGCTAACGCTGCAGCTTACGGCGAATATCAGGCGGGCGCACTTGCAGGCGCAGACAATGCACTGGCTATCACACTTGGCACAGGCGTCGGCGGCGGCATTATCATCAACGGCAAGGTCTACTCCGGCAGCAACTTTGCCGGCGGCGAGCTCGGCCACACCGTCATCGTTGTTGACGGTCGTCCCTGCACTTGCGGCAGACACGGTTGCTGGGAGACCTATGCTTCCGCAACGGGTCTCATCAAAACCACAAAAGAGCACATGAAAGATGCCCCGAAGGACTCTCCGATCTGGACAATTGTTGACGGCGACGAGTCCAAGGTTAACGGCAGAACCGCATTTGACGCTATGCGCGCAGGCGACCCGGTCGGCAAGGCTGTTGTTGACGAGTACATCAAGTACCTCTCCGTCGGCCTCACCGACATGATCAACATCTTCCAGCCGGCTATTCTCTGCATCGGCGGCGGTATCTGCAACGAGGGTGAAACACTTCTCGCTCCGGTCAGAGCATTCATCGATAGAGAGCAGTATGCTATGAACTCCGCGAAGAAAACGAAGGTCTGCAAGGCGCAGCTCGGCAACGACGCCGGCATCATCGGCGCTGCACTGCTCGGTAAGCAGGAGGACTGATTTTTCCCATGTCTCTTACAAAATCCGTGTTCGGCACGTTCCCCTGCGGGAAAACGGCTGACGTTTATACGCTGAAAAACGCGTCAGGCGTGACGCTTGTGCTCACAAACTACGGTTGCCGCATTTTACAGCTTTTAACACCGGACAAGTCCGGTAAGCTCGGCGATGTCGTGCTTGGCCACGCCACACTCGAGGAATACCTCGGCGCCGACTTTCAGGGCACGTTCGTCGGCCGCTACGCAAACCGCATCGGCGGCGCAACGCTCACCATTGACGGCGTAACGTATGCACTCGATCAAAACGACGGCGCAAACACGCTGCACGGCGGCACAAAAGGCTACCATCAAGTACTGTTTGATGTGAAAGAGACGAACGACGGCGACGAACCGTCTGTCACGTTCACACATGTCAGCCCGGACGGCGACGAAAATTACCCCGGCACACTGACCGTTGAAGTGCAGTACACTTTGACGGCCGACAACGCCGTGGAGATTACCTACCGCGGCAAGACCGACCGTAAGACAGTGTTCAACCCGACGAACCACTCGTTCTTCAACCTGAAAGCCGACGGCTCCAAGGACGTGCTTTCCACGCTTGTGACGATTCACGCGTCTGAGGTAACGGCGGTCACAGACGACCTCATTCCCACCGGCGAGTTGCTGCCCGTAAAAGGCACGCCGCTCGATTTCACGGCCGCAAAGCCGCTCGGGCAGGATATGTTCGCGGATGACCACCTCATCCAGCTCTGCGGCGGTTTCGATCACAACTTCTGTGTGGACGGCGAGGGCATGCGCGAGATTGCAGTAGCCTACGAGCCGGAGACCGGCCGCGAAATGACCGTCTATTCCGATATGCCCGGCGTGCAGCTGTATACGTTCAATGGCACTTCCGGCCTGAAGAACAAAGACGGCAGCGACATGGTCCCCCACGGGGCACTGTGCCTTGAGACACAGTTCTACCCGGATTCCGTGCATCACGAGAACTTCCCGTTCCGCTATGTCACGCCGGAGAAACCGTTCGAGTCCAAAACAATCTATAAATTCACTGTGAAATAATGTGGGAGGGCTGCCGCAGGGCGGCCCTTTCCGATTTCATTGCCTGCGGTTTTCCGCGGCAAGTTGCAAGGAGGTCATTTTTTGAAAAAAGAAATTTCCTGCGGCGCGGTCATTGCGCGGCAAACCGAAAACGGACGTGAAATTCTGCTCATCCGCCATGTAAACGGCGGTCATTGGGCGTTTCCGAAAGGCCATATGGAGGGCAATGAGACCGAAAGCGAAACCGCCTTGCGCGAGATCCGCGAGGAGACCGGCCTTACAGTCACGCTTGATACCGGCTTTCGCGCCGTCGTCACTTACTCCCCGAAGCCGGACGTCATGAAAGATGTCATCTACTTTGCAGCCGAATACATCGGCGGCGAAGCGCACCGGCAGGTCGAGGAAGTCACCGAGATCTGCTGGGTACCGGTAGAAGAAGCTGCGGCGCACATCACGTTTGAAAACGATAAAGATGTGCTGAGGAAGTACAGAGAATATTGCAAAGCATAACAAAAAGAGCGTGCAAACTTTCATCTGCACGCTCTTTTCTTATGCTCATGTAGCTTTAAGCGAAATTACTTAACGATCTCGCCCTCAACGGTGCCGCCGAGTGCCGCTGCATTGGACTCATCGGTGTCGATGTGCATAGCAGCCGCATACTTCGGGCTGACACGCACAACAACGTCGCCGAAAATCACGCTGCGCTCGCCTTCCTTGCCGACCTTAACGGAGACGATCTGCTTGTCTTCCACACCGGCTGCCGCTGCCTCTTCCACGTTGAAGTGGATGTGGCGCTTTGCTGCGATGACGCCCTTTTCAATGACGACTTCGCCTGCCGGGCCCTTCAGCGTACATCCCGGGGTGCCCTCAAGGTCGCCGGACTCACGGATCGGTGCTGCAATACCGAGCTTGCGTGCGTCGGTCAGTGCAACTTCAACCTGCGTCTCCGGGCGCGTCGGGCCAAGGATGGACATAACAAGGGAACCCTTCGGGCCGATGACCTCTACCTTCTCGTTGGAAGCGTACTGGCCGGGCTGAGAGAGTTCTTTCTTAACGGTAAGCTTTGCGTCTGCGCCAAAAAGCGTCTTCAGATCCGCTTCGGACACGTGAACGTGACGTGCGGAGGTTTCAACCATAACTTTCATTTGAAAATACCTGTCCTTTCCGGATTTTGTATTTCTATTTTACTACGAACCGACAGAAAATACAAGTTTTGGGCTATGTTTTTTCTCCGATTTATGATAAACTTAATGCAGAAAAGACCGTAATTTGAAAAAACGCGAAAAGTCGGTGTGAAATATGTTTGAAAACTGGGAAGAATTGAAAGAAAACTGCCTGAACTGCCGCAAGTGCAGCCTGTGCGAAGTGCGCTCCAATGTCGTGTTCGGCGTGGGTAACCCGTGCGCGAAGGTCATGTTCATCGGTGAAGGCCCGGGCCGAAACGAAGATTTGCAAGGTGAGCCGTTCGTCGGTGCAGGCGGTCAGCTGCTCGATAAATACCTCGCCGCCGTCGACCTCGACCGCCGCACGAATATCTACATTGCAAATATCGTCAAATGCCGTCCGCCGCAAAACCGCGACCCCTTGCAGGAGGAACAGGAAGCCTGCATGGACTGGCTGCGCAATCAAACCGCCCTGCTGCGTCCGAAGATCATCGTATGCCTCGGCCGTATCGCCGCCATGCGCATCATCAAACCCGATTTCAAGATCACACGCGAGCACGGACAGTTTTTCAAAAAAGGCAACATCTACATGACGGCAACCCTCCACCCCGCCGCCCTGCTGCGCAATCCCGCACAAAAGCCCGCCGCGTTCAACGACTTTTTAAAGCTCCGCGATAAGATTGACGAGCTTCAGGCAGATATCTCCAAAACATATTAAACATACAAAAGCTGCTCCGTTTTTACGCGGAACAGCTTTTTTCGTTTTAATTATAAACTTGCATGAACCTTACAGCAGTTTTGCGCGGAGCGCTTCGCCGCTTTCCGGGTGGAGATACGCCGGAGCAACGTCAAAGACGGTCTTGCAGCCCACCTGACCTTCACTGTGCATGCGGTATGCCGCGCGGGCAAACGCTACGAGCACACTGGAAGTGAACTCCGGGTTGGAATCAAGCGTCAGCTTATACTCGATGACGTGCTTGTTTTCGCCATTCAGGCCCGTCACACCGGTGCGGAACACCATGCCGCCATGCGGAATGCCTGAATGGTCGCGGTCAAGCTCTTCCTGGCTGATGAAGTGTACGGTCGTGTCGTAATCGGAGAAATAGTTCGGCATCGTGACGATGGCTTCCTCAATGGCAGCCTTGTCCGCACCCTCTTTGGCAACGACAAAGCACTCTCGGGTGTGCTTCTCGCGCGTCGTCAGCTCCGGGTTCTCGCCGCGGCGCACGCTTTCAAGCGCGCTCTCCACCGGGATAGTATACTGGCGGGCATCCTGTACGCCGGGAATGCGGCGAATCGCATCGGAGTGACCCTGGCTGACACCCTTGCCCCAGAACGTGTAGTCTTTGCCGTTCGGCAAAATCGCCTGACCATAGAGGCGGTTCAGAGAGAACATACCCGGGTCCCAACCGACGGAAATCATGCCGAGGTGACCGCTCTTCTTGCAGGCCGCGTCTACGTCCGCAAAATGCTCCGGGATCTTCGCGTGCGTGTCAAAACTGTCGATGACATTAAAATACTGTGCAAGCTCTGCGGTTTGCTTCGGCAGGTCGTTCGCGCTGCCGCCGCACAGGATCATGATGTCAATCTTATCCGTCATGTTTTTTGCCTGCTCCATAGAATAAACCGGCACGCCGGTCTTCGTCTTCACACTGTCCGGGCTGCGGCGTGTGAAAACGCCCACAAGCTCCATATCTTCCGTGTGGGAAAGCGCACTTTCCACGCCGCGGCCAAGATTTCCGTATCCGGCAATGCCGATTCTAATCATTTTTATCGCTCCTTCATGTATCTTTCAAAATCATAACAGCGCAAGTTAGTTTACACTACGATTTCAATTTCTTTATCTATTATACGCAAACGCACGATATTTTGCAAGAGAAAATGCAGGAAAACTTGAAAAAGCCGTCACAAAACAGCTATTTTCTGTCTTGTAACGGCTTTTGTCTTTTTAGTTTTAACGCAAAATCAGCGAATGTTATACACGCTGCGCATATGAATACCGTTCGCGTTGCCGCTCACAATGCGGATACGGCGCTCTTCACCGGCTTCGAGGTCGAAGTAGTTGTCTTCAAGTACCCAGTCCTCGTTCTCGTTCAGTACTTCCACGCTCTTCGCGTATGCCTTTGCGGAAACGATAATCTCATCGCCCTCCACACGGCAGGAAAGCTGCGGGTCGATGTAATCGTAATACTTCGGCACGGAGAACAGCACGGTGGATTCGGAGATCATCTCGCCGTTCTGGTAGCACGCATAGTGCACGTGGTCGGTGAACATGTTCGCTTCCGGCAGTTCTACGGTATCGAGCCACACGGTGTCCATTGCGGGCACGGTGATTTCCACCTCGCCGCCGTCGCGCAGAACCTCGGAGCGGTTGTTGCGCAGCTCCCACTTCACGGTAACTGTCTGCGGCTGCATCGTCTCGTTGGAGACGTTCAGGCGGATGCTCTTTACGGTGACGGTGTTCAAGTCACGACACTCACGGTTCGGGTTCGGGTCATCCAAGAAGCCCTTCTCTTCGCAGGAGAGCAGCACCGGCGCGAAGAAGCGCTTTTCATAGTAGTGCAGCGCCTTCCAGCGGCCGAAGTAGTCGATAGACGACCAAGAAGCAACCGGCCAGCAGTCGTTCAGCTGCCACACGATCGCGCCCATGCACTGTCCGCGATGACGGCGCCAGTGCTCTACGCCGTACTTCATCGCCTCGGCGCTCAAAAGCTGCGAGGTATACAGCAGCGTGCCAAGGCCCGCAGTCGGGTAGCGGTACGTCTGGCCGAGATATGTCATGATCTTGCTGTTCGCTGCGTTGTTGCGCTGGTGCTTCTCCATGACATAGGAGAAAATATTTCTGTCTTCCGGCTCCGTGAAGGATTCGACCGTTTTCAGCGTCGGGAACGCCTGGAAGCCGAACTCGGAAACATAGCGGAAGTTGTGGTTGCGGTAGTCCGTAAACGGCAGACTGCCGTGCCAAACGTCCCAGTAGTGCACATCGCCGCGCGTCTCGTCGGACGGGTTGTCAAAGTCGCCGCCGGAGGACGGGCTTGAGGGCCAATAGTACGTCTGCGGGTCAAGCGCTTTTACGGTCTTCGGCAGAATGTACTCGTAAAGGCGCGTGTAGTCGCCCTTCTGCTTCGGGGTCAGCTCCCACATCGGCGGGTGGCCCGTCGGATTGTTCGGCATCAGCGCCAAACCGCCGAAGAATGTGAACATCTCCATCTCGTTGTTGCCGCACCACAGGCCAAGGGAAGCGTGGCTACGGATGCGTTTGATGTTATCGTTGAACTCCGCACGGAGATTTTCTTCAAACTCGTCGCTCAAATTGTAATGTGCGCAAGCAAACATGAAGTCCTGCCAAATGACGAGGCCCAGCTCGTCACATACATCGTAGAATGCGTCACTCGGGTAATGGCCGCCACCCCATACGCGCACGCAGTTGTGGTTTGCCGCCACAGCCTGCTCAAGGAGCTTTCTCGTACGCTCCGGGCTCGTGCGCGGCAGAATGTTGTCCTCCGGGATATAGTCCGCACCCATCGCGAAGAACGTCACGCCGTTCACTTCATGCGCAAAGCTCTCGCCGTACCGGTCTTTCTCAATATGCATCGTCATCGTGCGCAGACCGATGCGCTTTTCCCACGTATCAACGGTCTCGCCGTCACGCTGTAAATCGACACGCACCGTGTAAAGCGGCTGCTCGCCGAGGCCATGCGGCCACCAAAGCTGCGGGTTTTCCACCGCGATCTCCTTCGGGGAGCCTGTGTAGACCTTCTCCTCGCCGTTCGGCGTCGTGAGCGTCACAGTGTAGGTCAGCTCCGCGCCGTTTACAGTCTCGATCTCCGGCTCAATGCCGAGCGTTACGGTGTTCTCGCCGTGCGTCTGCTTCACGTATGTGCTGATGATGCGGCCGCCGTTCACGCCGCAAAGCATAATGTCGCGCCAAATGCCGGCATCAGGCAGGCGGGGACCCCAGTCCCAGCCGAACATGCAGTGCGCCTTGCGCAGGTTCGGGAAGCCGACCATTGCGTCGTCGCTGCCGCCCGCGTGGCAGATCTTATCCTGCTCTTTGATGTACTTTGTCGGCGAGTGAAACACGATCTCAAGCGTGTTGCCGGTCGTTTTCAGGCTATCTTTTACGTCAAATTCCCACGTGCGGTGCATGTTGCACACGCTCGCGATTTTCTCGCCGTTCAAAACGATGTCGGCAATGGTGTCGAGGCCCTCGCAGCGCAGCAGAACGCGCTCGCTGTTCAAAACGTCCGCATTCACATCGAACGTCGTATTGTAGCGATAATCCTCGTCCATCAGCGCCAACGCTTTCATCTCGTTGTCGCGCCAATAGGGGTCTTCCATGCGACCCGCGTTCAGCAGGTCATTGTACACGGAGCCCGGCACGGTTGCGGGGATCGTGTCATTTTTTCCGACGGTCGTCAGCTGCCAGCCGGAATGTAAAAGCTGTTTCTTCATTTCTTTTATCCTCTCGTTTTATCCGTCAAAACGCGCGAATTTCTTCACTTTCGTTTTAATCGGTCTATATGCAGTATAGCACCGGTTCCACAAATTGTAAAGCGATTGCCGCTCCTTTATTCCGGTAAAGAAAAAATTTCGCAAAATACCGAAAACTCCATCAATTTTTCGTGTAGTTTTCAGGTTAAAAAGTGCAATATCCTTATTCTAAATAAACCGATTTATAGAACTCCCCATTACCCATGTGTCCGTCAATCGCACGCCAACGCAGCCTAGCTGCACATATGATCGTCCCGTCATAGTCCTCTATGTCATCTTCCGATACACTTTTCTAAAGCAAATTGAACTCTTTTTCAGTCTCATCATATCATATTCGTCTGCACTGCACAAGCAAAATATTTCCAGATATAACAAAAAAGCACCTACAAACGTAAGTGCTTTCTTTCTGGAGGTGACACCCGGATTTGAACCGGGGAATCAGGGTTTTGCAGACCCTTGCCTTACCACTTGGCTATGTCACCATTTTGAAAAAGACGCCTTATCTTCAGCGTCTTTTTCTTTTGGAGCGGACGACGAGGCTCGAACTCGCTACCTCCACCTTGGCAAGGTGGCGCTCTACCAGATG
>ERZ1106976.29-NODE-29-length-143523-cov-9.338758_pt1 | contig 143523 bp, 178 predicted proteins | sample MGYA00403687_ERZ1106976 | MGnify/ENA primary metagenome ERZ1106976 (study PRJEB35170, sample SAMEA104062446) | human gut metagenome | biome: human gut; feature: human-associated habitat; material: faeces | place: Denmark | collected 2013-02-22 ... | reverse complement strand
AGTCGCCTCCGGCGACAGCTTCCCCTCATAGGGGAAGCCATCCGCTGCGGCGGGGTTCACCTCTCAGGCGCTGCGCGCCAGCTCCCCTTGACAAGGGGAGCCTCTGGGCTGGCGAAAAAAGCCTCCCCTTGTGAAGGGGAGGTGCCGAACGCAGTGAGGCGGAGAGGTTATACCGCGACGCAGCAACCTCTCAGTCTGCTTCGCAGACAGCTCCCCTGAGAGGGGAGCCTTGGGGCGCTCCCGCGCCAGTGCTTGACAGAACGGCCCGCCGGAGCGTTCCGGCGGGCCGTTTGCGCTTTATTCTGCTTTTTCCTTGAAGACGCTTGCCTTTTTCCATGCGCCGCTCCGATAATACAGCAGCAGGATCACGCTGCACAGCACCCAGCCCGCCGGATAGCCCATCGCCACCGGGAGGACCGTCCCCCAGACCCGGTAGACGATCATCAGGTAGATCTGCCGGAACAGCACGAACGAGCCCAGCATGATCAGCATGCAGCTGCGCGAATCACCCGCGCCGCGCAGCGAACCAGAGATGATCTGGTTGATGCAGATGACTAAGTAAAACGGGGAAATGTACCGGATGAACAGCGTCCCGTAACGCAGGACCTCCGGCTCCTGATTGAACAGGCTGATGAGCTGCGGCGACAGAAGCATCAGCGGCAGCAGCACCACCACCGTGACCGCCTCCGACAATAAAAGCGCCGTCCGGGTCCCCTTTTTCGCGCGGGCGTGGTCGCCCGCGCCGAGATTCTGCCCGACGAAAGTCGTCACCGCCAGCGAGATCGTCGTGATGGGCAGGAGCGCGAAGGAATCGATCTTGTTATACGACGTCCAGCCGGCCATGCAGTCCGCGCCGAAGCGGTTGATATAGGACTGCACAAAAATATTGGAAAACGCCGTAACCGCCAGCTGCACCGCCGACGGCAGGCCCAGCGCGCAGATGCTGCCGAGCATGTTCTTATCCAGCCGCACCGCCCGCCATTCGATGCGGTAATCGCCCTTCGACCGCGTCAGCACGAGCAGCACCAGCGCCGCCGAGGCGAACTGCGCAAGGATCGTCGCGATCGCCACGCCCGCGACGCCCATATGAAATACCGCCACGAACAGCAAATCGAGGACCGTGTTCGTCACCGCCGAGAAGATCAGGAAATACAGGGGCCGTCTGGTGTCGCCGACGGCGCGCAGGATGCCCGCGCCCATGTTGTACAGCAGCAGCCCGCTCAATCCGGCAAAATAGATCTGCAGATACTCGCTCGCATGCGCAAGCACCTCCTCCGGCGTTTGCATCATCCGCAGCAGCGCGGGCGTCAGCACCACGCCGAGCACGCTCAGCGCGATGCTCATCAGGATCGTCATGGCGATGGTCGTCTGCACGGCGGTCCGGACGTTCTCCCGCTGCCGCGCGCCGTAATGCCGCGAGATGACGACGCCCGCGCCGGTCGCAAAGCCGTTGAAGAAGCCGATGAGCATATTGATCACCGGCCCGACGCTCCCGACCGCGGCCAGTGCCTCCTTGCCGACGAAATTTCCGACCACCACGCTGTCCACGGTGTTGTACAGCTGCTGAAAAATGTTGCCGATCAAAAGCGGGACGGAAAACGCGACCAGCTGCCCGAGGACGCTGCCTCTGGTCATGTCGGTGTCCGTCCGCCGCAGACCCGTCTGCAAAACGATCACCACCAGCTTTCTCTTTTTCCGCGGCCGCGCGCAGGCGCGCCGCTCTATTTGTATCTTAACACAGCTTCGCCGCCGCGGGCAAGTCCGCGCGGCGCTGTTCTCTGCAAAACTACGCGAAAAACAGAAAGGTTGTTGCATTGCAGTTGCGCTTATGTTATGATGTCCGGAGAAAGGCGGTGCATTCCATGGCAAACCTGAAAGACATTGCACAAAAGCTTGGCGTGAGCGTCTCCACGGTCTCCCGCGGGCTCAACGGCGGCAAGGAGATCAGCCGGGAAATGACAGAAAAGATCCTCAAGGCGGCGGACGAGCTCGGCTACACCCTGCAGGGCCGCGGCGGCCGCGCCACGCCGGATTGGAATTCGGCGGGCATCATCGTCCCCGAGGTCGCGTCGGAATATTACGCGCGTCTGGTGCACAAGGCGAAGGATTTTCTCGCCGCGAAGGGCTATTCGCTCATCATGAAGTTGACGGATTTCAAGGCCGCGGAGCTGCTCGACGCGATCAACACCATGAGCCGCATCCACGTCAAGTGCCTGCTCGTCGTCATGGATACCGAGGAAAACATGTCCGATCAGCTCATCAGCGCCATGCACAGAAGCGGCCTGCCGATCATGCTGATCACGTCGAAATACTATCCCCTGCTGGAATTTGACTGCATCCATCTCGACGAATACAGCGGCATCATCATGGGCGTGCAGCACCTGCAAAAGCGCGGCTACCAGCGCATCGCCTGCATCAGCGACCGCATCTCCCTCAGCCGCGTCACCGTGTTCAAGCAGGCCATGAAGCTGCAGGGCATGAAGGTCGATCCGCAGCTCATCTGCGTCGGCCCCGAGCGCGCGGAGAGCGGTGGATATCTCAGGACCAAGGAGCTTCTGTCGCTGGAGAACCCGCCCGACGCCGTCTTCTGCTGCTATGACCAGATGGCCATCGGCGCCATCCACGCGCTGCGCGAAAGCGGTCTGCGCATCCCTGAGGATATGGCCGTCATGGGCTTTGACAACCTCACGTCGTCCAAATATATCGAGGGCGGCATCACCACCATCGCCAATCCCTACGAGGACATGCTCTCCGTCGCCGTCAACATCCTGACCAAGCGCACGAAAAACCCGCAGATGTCGCAGCAGCAGATCGCGCTGCGCCCGAATCTGGTCGTCCGCCACACAACCTGAGGCCGCGGGAACCCTCAATTTTGCGTTGTTTTGCGTGAATTATTTCATGGTTGCGCATTGACTATTTCGTTCGGCTATGGGAAAATAGGAATAGGAAATCGCCTTGGCCGGCGGCTTTGTTTGTGCACTGTGCCGCAATCGCCCCGCGCGTTCCGCTGCCGGTCATGATCCCAATAACAACTGCAAATGAAAACACGGAGGAAGGCTCACATGGATAAACGGGTAGGATTTGTTTGCTTCGGCGAGGTCAACACGCCGATCGAGCGTCTGCAGATGAAGCACGACGAGGCGCTGGGTGTTCTGAAGGACATGGGCTATGACCTGCTGGACGCAGGGCTCGTCATCGACGATGAAAAATACGCGACCGCCGACGCGGCGGCGGAAAAGCTGCGCGGCTTTGATATGTGCTGCCTGGTCGTCTGCGTGGCAGGCTGGGTCCCGACGCACGCCGTCATCCGCGTGACCGACCAGTACCGCCATATCCCCATGCTCCTGTGGGGCCTGTGCGGCTGGAAGGAAAACGGGCGCATCATCACCACTGCCGAGCAGGCCGGTACCTCGGCTACCCGCCCGACGTTCGAGGCGCTCGGCTACGATTTCAAGTATGTTTACAACATCATCGGCAAAGACTATCCGCGCGCGAAGCTCGACGCATTCATTTCCGCCTGCGCGGCCAGGCGCGCCCTGCGCGACGCGCGCGTCGGCACGATGGGCTACCGCGATATGCTGCTGTTCGGCACGCAGTATGAGGGCAACTCCATGCGCGGCCAGCTCGGCGTCGAGGTCGAGCCGTATGAGATGCTCGAGATGGTCCGCGCGCTCGACACGCTGGAGCCGGACAAGATCGCCGAGGGCGTGAAGTACGTCAAGGAAAACTGGAAATTCGAAAAGCCCTGCGATGAGGCGATCATCGAAAAGGGCGTCAAATACGCGCTTGCCATCGGCAAGAAGATCACCGAGCGCGGCTGGGAGGCCATCACGCTTCTCGACGTCGACGGCATGAAGAAGCTCGAGGGCTTCCCCCCTGCCATGGTCTTCATCCTGCTCGAGCATTACTACCACGTGCTCACCACGCCGGAAAACGACGTCATGGGCTGCGTGACGCAGCTGATCATGAAGTATCTCTCCGGCCAGACCGTGCCGTATCTGGAGTACTACGAGTTCTTTGAGAACAGCGTGATCGCGGGCGTGCCGGATTATATCCCCGAGCCTGTGACCGACGGCCCGGTGACGGTCCTTCCCGCCGCCTTCGGTCTGCTCAACACGTCGCTTCTGTGCGTATCGAAGGTCAAGACCGGCTATGTGACCTGTGCGCGCCTTGCCTACATGCACGGCCGCTACCGCATGCACGTCTACACCGGCGAGGCCAAAACGCCGCCCGCGTGGAACGAGTACGGCTGGGATGATCCCGCGCCGCAGCTGCCGTCGCTGGAGATCTTCCCCGATTCGTGCACCGTGGAAGAATTTGCGCAGAACGTCTGCTGCCAGCACATCATCGTCGCCTACGGCGATTACACCGAGCAGCTGCGCGATTTCTGCAAGCTCATGGATATTGACCTTGTCATGTAAATACAATTTTTAAAAAACTGAGAAGGCGCTGCTTGGGCGTTGCTTCCCATGTGGAGCGGCTCGATGCAGCGCCTTTTTTATGGAGGAACCAACATGTATCTTGGCGTTGACCTTGGCAGCACCAACATCAAGGCTGCCATTTATGATGGATCGATGCAGCTCGTCGGGCAGCAGAGCCGCCCGGTCAAGTATCTGCGGGAAAACGGCTTCGTGGAATTTGACGCGGAGCGTTATTATAATGAGCTTGCCGCGCTCATCGCGCAGCTCACGCGCGACTGCGGCGTATCGAAGATCCGTCAGATCGCGTTTACCGGTCAGGCGGAATCGCTCGTTTGCGTGGACGCGGAGGGCCGCGCCTGTATGCACGCGATCTCCTGGATGGATGAGCGCTCGACCGAGGAGTGCAAACTCCTTGCCGCGCAGTTTGACGCCGCGCTCTGCGAGCGCGTCACCGGGCAGCAGGCACTCCTGCCGACCTGGCCCGCGACGAAGATCCTCTGGCTGAAAAAGAACCGGCCAGACGTCTTTGCCGCCGCCGAGACCTTCATGCTGCTCAAGGACTATATTGTCTTCCGCCTGACAGGCCGGAAGCTTGCCGATATGTCCATCGCCACCTTCACATTCTATTTTGATATCTACGAAAAGCACTACTGGACGCAGATGCTCGACGCCATCGGCATTGACGAGACCCGGCTGCCGCCGCTCGTCGAGCCGTGCAGCGTCGCCGGGCCGCTGACTGCGTCCGCCGCGCAGGCGCTCGGCCTGACGCAAGACACGCTCGTGAACGTCGGCACGCTCGACCACTTTGCGGGCATGATCGGCACAGGAAATGTCCGCCCCGGCGGCGTCACGCTTTCGACCGGCACGGTCATGGCCCTCGCCGTCATGGCGCAGGAACCGGCGCCGCGCAGCAGCGGCATCGCCATGCACTACGGCTTCCTGCCGGATACGCACGTCATGCTCCCGGTCGCCGAGTCCGGCGGCGTCAGCCTGGAGTGGTTCCGCCGGACCTGCATGCCGGAGACCGGCTATGACGAGATGAACCGCGTCCTGCTCGCGCGCGGCAGCGAGAATCCGCTGATCTTCCTGCCGTACCTTGTGGGTACGAACGCACCGGAATTTGACGCCGACGCGGCGGGCATGTTCTGGGGTCTGCGGCAGGAGCACGATGTTTTTGACATGGCGCACGCCGTCATGGAGGGCGTTGCGTTCATGCTGCGCAAAAACTGCGACGCCATCGCCGCAAAGGGAACGAAGCCCGACCACATCATCGCCACCGGAGGCGGCGCGAAAAGCCCCGTCTGGTGCCAGCTGCAGGCGGACATCACCGGCCTGCCGGTCATCGTGCCGCGGGAAAAGGAAGCCGCCTGCCTCGGCGCGGCCATCGTCGCCGCCGTCTCAGACGGACAGTATGCGGACTATGCGCAGGCCGCGGCGCACTGCGTCGCTATGGTCACCCGCTACGAGCCGCACCCGAGCGCCTTCCTGGAAACAAAATACCGCCGCTTCGCGCTGCTCTATCAGGCCGGTATCCAGGCAGCCCGCCTCTGAGCCCCCCGCTGCACGCAGCAGCAAATTTCAAGCACACTCCGGACGCGCCGATCCGGCGCGTCCGATGGCCAAGTTCATAGCAAACAGGTGAATAAACATGGATTACGCAAAAGAATCTCTTCGTCTGCATGGCGAATGGAAGGGAAAAATCGAAGTTACGGCGCGTGTGCCGGTCGAGACGAAGGACGATCTGTCGCTCGCCTACACGCCGGGCGTCGCCCAGCCGTGCCTGGAGATCCAGAAGGATCTTGAGAAAAGCTACGAGCTGACCCGCCGCTGGAACCTCTGCGCCGTCATCACCGACGGCTCGGCCGTCCTCGGTCTCGGCGATATCGGCCCGGAGGCCGGTATGCCGGTCATGGAGGGCAAATGCGTGCTCTTCAAGGCCTTCGGCGACGTCGACGCCTTCCCGCTGTGCGTCAAGACGCATGATGTGGACGAATTCGTCAATACCGTCGCGCTCATCTCCGGCTCGTTCGGCGGCATCAACCTTGAGGATATTTCCGCGCCCAGATGCTTTGAGATCGAACGCAAGCTCAAAGAGCGCTGCGATATCCCCATCTTCCACGACGATCAACACGGCACCGCCGTCATTACGCTGGCCGGCCTGACCAACGCACTGAAGGTCGTCGGCAAGAAGAAGGAGGACGTGAGGATCGTCACCTCCGGCGCCGGCGCGGCAGCCATCGCGATCGTGAAGCTGCTGCTCTCCGCGGGCTTCTGGAACGTCACGATGTGCGATCGCAAGGGTGCGATCTACAAGGGGCGTGAGGGTCTCAACTGGATCAAGGAAGAGATGGCGGAGGTCACGAATCTCGAGCATAAGGCCGGAAGCCTGGCCGATATGCTCGTCGGCGCAGATGTGTTCATCGGCGTCAGCGCGCCCGGGACCGTCACGACCGAGATGGTCAAAACCATGAACAAGGATGCGATCGTCTTCGCCTGCGCGAACCCGACGCCGGAGATCTTTCCGGAGGACGCGAAGGCGGGCGGCGCGAAGGTCATCTCGACCGGCCGGAGCGATTACCCGAACCAGATCAACAACGTTCTGGCCTTCCCGGGCATCTTTCGCGGCGCGTTCGACGTGCGCGCGAGCGATATCAACGAGGAAATGAAGGTCGCCGCCGCGCACGCGCTGGCAGAGCTCATCTCCGATGAGGAGCTTTCGGAGGACTATATCATCCCCAAGGCCTTCGACCATCGCGTCGGCCCCGCCGTCGCCAAGGCAGTCGCCGAAGCCGCGAGAAGAACCGGCGCGGCAAGGATCTGAGCGGAATACCGGAATACAGGATGCTGACCCATGCAACTGGAATTTGGATATGGCAGCGGCGTGCAGACCGTGGAGCTTCCGCAGGAGAATCTGCTAGGTGTCCTCCATGCCGCCCCCATCGAGCATGAACGCCGAGGACCGGATGCGGTCTCGTGGGCGCTGGCGCACCCGATCGGCTCGGCACCGCTCCATCAGCTGGCCAGACCCGGCCAGAGGATCGCGATCGTCACCAGCGATATCACGCGTCCCCTGCCCTCTTATCAGATCCTCCCGGGCGTTTCCATGCCGCTGGCCATCCAGGCCAACCACCGGCTCATGGTCTCGCCGCTGGCCTGCGCCGGCCGTCTGGACGGGAACCCCGTCCGCGAGGATCTGGAGGAAGCCGCCGCGATCTGCGGCGTGGATTTCATCGTCAATGTCGTGCTGGACGAGCACAAGCAGATCGTCTATGCCGTGGCCGGTGATGTGACCCTTGCGCATCGCGCGGGCTGCGCCTATCTCGACCGGATGTACCGCTGCCCCATCCCGGAAAAAGCGGATATCGTTCTGGTCAGCCAGGGCGGCGCGCCGAAGGACGCCAATCTGTACCAGACGCAAAAGGCGCTGGACAACGCAAAGCACGCCGTCAAGGACGGCGGCACCATCATCCTGATCGGCGCCTGCCCGGAGGGCCTGGGCAGCAAGACCTTACACTGCCGTATCTGCAGGACGCAGGCCCCATTCACATACTTAAAGATATTGGTCTCTTAGTCGATCTTTCCTACAAACTTATAGAAAATCTCGACCTCTTGCTCTCGACTTCCATCTTCGTGTTTGATTGCTTCGTGGACTGTAATTTTTTCCACAAGAGCATTGAGTAAAATTGAATCTAATTCCGTTGGAGATGCGTACTGCTTAATCAGTTTCACCCAAGTTTCAATATTGCTATATCGCTCAGAATTTTCACTGATTTGCCCATTAAGTAGGTCTATCTTGCCATCCAAAGCGTTTTGCTCTTCCTGATATTTTGCAGACAGCATAATGAAGTTTCGCTCTGTAATTCTTTCAGCAATTCGATCTTCATATAGCTTGGCGAAAAGGTTATCCAATTCCTTTTGCCGTTTTTCAGCCCTCTTCAAATCGTCAGCGATCTTTTTTCGCTCGGCATTCTGTTTTGCATTGCCTGTTTGAAGAAGCCTTTCTAAAAGAGCGTCTTCGTCTTGTACGGCTTGCGCCGCCCAATACTGAATTCTTGATAGCACATAGGCATACAGCACATCGTATCGGATGTAGTGTGCAGAACAATGGATTCCTACTTGCCCATACTTGCTACATGTATAGTGACTGTATGGGTTTTTGTTTTGCCTATTCGTACCGAAACGCATTGACCATCCGCAATCAGCACATTTGACAAGCCCAGAGAAAATCTGTGTTGTATGATCTTTCTGCATCCGACGTCTGGTAGCAATCTGCTCTTGGACAGAAGCAAACATTTCCTTTGGGATCAATCCCTCGTGAGTGTTTTCAATTCTCCACCATTCATCTTCTGGATTGCGAATGCGTTTCTTGTTCTTGAAAGATATGTTCGTCTGTTTATAGTGAACTGTATTCCCAATATAGGTTTCATCTTTCAAAATGTACTTAACTTGTGCAACCGTCCATGCGTACCGTTTTTCTTCTGAGGCATTTTGATATACATGAGCGAATGTCCCGAATCTCTGGTAGTTGATCCAAGACGGCGTAGGAACTTTTTCTGCAATTAGAGTCCTTGTAATTTTAGCAGCTCCAGCACCGTGATAAGCCAAATCGAAGATTTTCTCAGGTATCCACCTTGTTTCTTCATCTGGCACAATGCGGTTTTTGATTTCTGGATGCCGCTTATATCCGATTTTAACATATGCGCAAATACGATCCCCAGCAGCAAACTTTGCTTTGAAAGCAGCTTTGACTTTACGGCTCGTATCTTTTGCGAACCATTCATTGAACAGGTTCTTGAACGGAACGAAGTCTGACAAACCCTTTTCCGTATCTTCATTTTCTGTGACGGCAATATAGCGGATTCGCTTTTCTGGAAAGTAAAATTCCAGATAGTAGTCCATCATGATATGCTCACGACCAAGGCGGGAGAGATCCTTGGTAATAATGCAATTCACCTTTCCGGACTCGACATCTTCCATCATGCGTTGGAATGCTGGACGATCAAAGTTCGTGCCAGTCCAACCGTCATCAATGTATTCGTCAACTATAATGAAGTGCTGCTCATTAGCAAATTGTGTGATGATTTTGCGCTGGGTTTCAATACTAACGCTTTCTCCGTAATCCTCATCGTCTCGGCTCAATCGCATATAGAGCGCGACGCGATAAATCAGTTGTTTCACCGTTGTTTAGCAACCTCCTTTAGTAGTGAAACAACTCGCACTTATGATAAGCTTACCGCGTAATTATATCACAAGTACGAGCTGTTGTCACCGGTATTAAGCCGCATTTGCGGCGTATTGTACGGCATTTTCTACGAGATCTTTGATATGTTTACCCTTGCTATTAAAATGCTCTGTTACACGGATTTTCGTATTGCCAACTACGAAAAACTGCGTACCGCTTTCATCCGTAATATACTTAGGCTTTTCTTCTTTAGGCTGCTTGTTCATCTGGGTAATCTCCATCAAAGATTTGAATATCAATCGGTGTTTGAAGCATGGGGTAAACGATGTAGTCTCGAACCTCGTTCCAATCTTCAGCCCATGTGAGTTCTTCTTGCACAGCGATAATATGCGCCCGATGTCCACGTTGCTGATCTGAGATTTTGGCACATCGGATACCTTTCACGCATATTTTTTCACCACTGAATGTGAAGCCGTTGCGAGTTTCTTCAAAAATCATCAATGGCATATTCCTAAACATTTCGAGGTAGTTTTTGACCGCAGAAATGCTCTTATAGAAAATAAGAATTTTGAACATCAATTCACGCTCCAAATGCTGTTTAACTAATTCCTTGCAAGTTTTCATCGTCCTCTTCGGACTTGTCTGCATAGAATAGTTTGCTGTTCCCATCTTCGTTGATTGCTAAGGCGCATAGTTTTCCGCCATAAACACATGCTGAGTCGATGCAAATATCGCCAGTTGCTACGGTGTAGGCAGCACCAGTTCTACTTGGTGTATGCCCGAAAATTACTTGCTTTTCCCGTGGCCTGTGGTCGTTATGTCGAATCCAGTCGCGTCCCCAAATCAAATCATGTGCTGTATTATCTTTGAGTAATGGTTTTGACAAACCGGCATGACAGAATATAATTTCTGGTGTGTCATACACAAGTGGAAGAGTCTTAAACCAACCAATATCCGATTCGATATCTACGCCATTTCTGTCGTAGCTACACACGGTCGAGTATCCGCCGTTGTAAAACCAAAGCGAATTATCTCCGCTTGTAAATGCGTCAATTGCCATTTGTTCATGATTGCCGCGAAGACAAATACAATTATCTTTTCCTACCTGTTGCTGAAGCTTGCGAAGAAACGCCACCGTCTCACAGCTATTTGCTCCGCGATCTATGTAGTCACCGACAAACACTAATGTATCTGTCTGACTGCTATAATCCACACTTTTCAGAAGCTTTTTTAGTGTGTTGAGACATCCGTGAATGTCTCCGATGGCAATTAGCCTATCCATTTCGGATTCCTTTCAGCAATACGGACGGCTTTGTGTTAAAAATCTCTTTTGTGACGATATGGTGTTCATTTAGCAATTTGCAATACAGGCTTGCTGCGCCGCTACCAGATATGATAGTAAGCTCATTTACAAGCGGAGTGATCAGCCCGATCCCATTACTAATAGGGATTTCGGATACAAACACCTTATCTACAATGTCATTTGGCAAGCCCTGGATCGTACAGTACCCATTGTCCGTAATGATCGTACATCCTTGCCAGTCTGGAATAAGCAATACTTTCATTTATTTGTCTCCTTGAAATGCTGCGAACGGAAGAGCTTTTTCAAAATAGAAAAATTCCGTGTGGCTTCCTACATCAAATTTTGTCATTTGCTTTCCTTTGCATTCCTCGTGCCATATCCTCGTGTAATAAATTTTGAAATTTCGTTCGCTACAAAATTCATTGATTTTTGCAACTATCTGTTTGGCAATCTCTTTGTCTGGCTTTCTGCCGTCAATATTGGCGATAGGACGGAACTTAGCTCTGCTATTGCGAAAGTATAGTTTCATACCTCATCGCTCCTTGCTGAAAGCCTGTAAATAGTAACGTTCATATCACCAAAGTATGTGTTGAGCATATTTTCAACAATATTCCAGTCACCATTTGCTAATCCGCAGCCAAACCCATATGGGAATGCGAGTGATTTGTTGTGATACTTATTGCGGATCTCATCAAATGCTTTTGTGAGAGCAACATAGTCTGTGTACTTGCGGTATTTGTCTCTACCATAATCGAGTTGCCCAAAGATATTCAGAACAGTCTTATTTGGCTCAACCTCTACGAAAAGAACATGACCAAGAAGCTCATTTTGATTTTCAAATCTTCTGCAATATCGGATGTATGTCTTCTTGATGATAGGCCAACGAGTACAAAGTGTTTTAGCTACACCAGCTCCCATTACGCCTCGACAATTCACCTGATGACAAATGATTTCTTCCGTTGCGTCAAGAATATCTCCAACTACCGTTTTAATCATTGACACGCTCCTTTTGGTGTTCTGGAGGAAGCATAACAACTACCTTGTCGTTCCACGAGTAATAGCTTTTAGCGTACTTTGCGTTCCACTGTTTAACAAACTCTCTTAGTTCTTTAGCGCCAGCATCATCAAAATAAAAATCATCGACATCTGAATCCTCTTCTGCCTGCTGTAGCATTTGATTTGCGTCGATCTCCATGCTTTCCATTGTTGTACCGTATACATATTTCGGAATATCCTCATAGTCACAATCAATGCTGTCTAATAGAGATTCAATATCGTCATAGAATTCTTCTCCGTAATAGAGCATGTTGCCTGGGAATTCTTCATAATACTCTGCGAGAGTCATTTTTCTTGCTTTTTCAAAGCGTTCACGCTCTGCGCAAGAATCGCAAATCAACATATACTGAGGTGTTTCTTTTCCACACACTCTACAATGATATTGCTTACAACAGATATTCGCAGCATACTCAGATGTATAAAGCTTTTTGCATTTTTCGCATCTGTATAAGTCCATATTTTCTTTGATAGCCATTATGTTCCATCCTTTTTAGATTTGAATATAACCACCATGCTTGGGAATGGGGCGGAGTTCTTTCCGTCTCCGAATTTCAATCGTCCGCGAATAAACCGGATTTCGACATTTGGTTTTTGATAAATATAATCGTGGAAATAACTCGTATCGGTTCGCGCTGGAATCAGCATTACAACCGTTGTATTGGGTTTTAACGATTCTTCCGAGCATTTCCTGTTCCACAGCATGATTCGCAAGCCGTGTTAATCTCCTTGAGCTTCGCCAAGCTTTCTTTGTACGGTGTAATCTTTTTCACATATTCATTTTTCAGTTCACTGATTTGCCCTTCAATCGCACGGATTGCTGGAACTAAGTTCAAATCCTCATTAGGCATAGCGATCCTCTCTTTCGCACATTGAACATCCGTCGCAAAGCTCCGTTGGCTCAAAACATTCATCGCCCTGCATACAGCGGCAGTAACCACAAGTTGCTATGCACTCTCCATTACGACCATGCTCTACAAGAATTTCAGAACCGCATCTTCCAACACAATAGTACATATCGCACCTCACGCAACGTCCGCCAAGCGCTGTGTTGCAACATCAGCCCAAGGCATTCCAAAATACTTACTCTTTTTATTATCGCAAACGCCATTATCCATACCTATATAGTGACGTCCTTCCAGTTTTGCAGCAATCAGGATTGAGCCACAGCCACAGCAATTATCAAGAACGACTGCACCAGGATTTGTAAAGGTACGAATTGCATACCTACATAGCTCAACAGGCTTTTCGGTTGAACTGATTGCAACAGATGGATGAGGCTTTGGAAATTCCCAAATCGAAGACGGATGTTTCATGTCTCCGGTCGTTTCTACAACCTTATACGCACCGTACACACGATTATTCAGAATATCTTCCGCATTTTCGCCCTTTGCTTTGCCCTTACTATGATTCTTTTGACCTTTCACCATTTGCGGATTATAGACTGGCTGTGATTTATAAAAGACCATGATATCTTCATGTTCTCGTAGCGGCATTCTATTTGCATTCAGAAATCCGCTTTTCAAAACCTTACGCCAAATGATGTTGTAACGATGTAATTTCTCATTTGACAACATCATCTTAGCCGTGAACTTATCTTGACCGAACAAAAGAATTGCACCATTGGGTTTAATGATTCTTTTGTACTGCTCCCAGAGCAATTCTGGCGGAATAACAGAATCCCACTTGTTTTTAGTTACTCCGTAAGGGAGATCGCAAAAGATCATATCAATAGATTCATCTGCGATCTCCCTTATGCCGATCAGACAGTCCACATTGTAAACTCTGTCCAACTCCACGCTATTTAGCCGACCTTTTCTGCCTGTCCAAACTCAATTACATGGGGAGTATTCGTAGATCCAAAACCACCATTTCTGATTCCGCTTGCTGCATCATCATATGTAATGCCATAAGGGAGAAAAATGGCCTGCGCGAATTTATCACCCGCATTTACTACAAGCGACTTTCCATCACGGCTGTCATTTGTAATTTTCACGAAAATGTGTCCCTCGTTATCTGAGTGGTAATAATCGCTATCGACTACACCAACAGTATTATCAAGCTGCATTCGATACTTAAAACCAAGACTGCTACGAGGAACAATAGCAAGCCACCAGCCCTCTCGGATATTAACACGGATGCCAGTTGGGACTTTGATTGACTCGCCAGCGGCAAGTTCAAATGAAATCGGACTGACAAAATCATATCCTGCTGATCCAGAGGTTGCACGAACGGGGAGTGACACATCATCAATGTTTGCTGTAAAAATATTTCCAAAGGTATTAAGCATAGCTTCTGCGAACTGATGCTTGCTTACCTTTTCAAACTTTGCAATTCTGTTCAACTGCGACTACCTCGCTTTTCCATAGAATAATCTCTCCAGACGAGAGCGATTTGGGAATGTCAATGATTCGTTGGTTTGAGCTTCCTTTATAGCAAAGCGTCATATCTCTCTGCTCAAGAATGAACTCTCCATCAACAAGCACATCACACAATGATAAAAGACTTAGCATTTCACTGTCTTCCAGTATTTTTTCGTAACTAAATCCTGAGTAAATCCACACGGAGATATCTTTTATATCTTCTTTCAAAGCTGTCACAAACGGCACAAGCTCACTTGCAGAATACATAGGATCTCCGCCGCTTAATGTTAATCCGGAAATAAAAGGCGTTTTCTTGATGTACTCTATAACCTCACGCTGTAGCTCTTCTGTGAAAGGTCTACCAGCCGTGAAAGAGTGGGACGTTGGATTGTGGCATCCCTTGCAGTTGTGCAAACAACCGCTGACATACACCACAACCCGAACACCATCACCATCCGCTATGGATTCAAAGTTAATGCCAGACACATTCACTCAGCATCATCCTTCATTTGATTGAAGTCTGTATAGTTGCTGTGCTTAACTCGATCAAGGCATTCTTTGATCTTTCCAGCATTGAAATTACGGTAATCCGTTGTAAGATATCCGGTAACTCGACGAAGACGCTGAATTTCCGTATTGCCACACTTAGGACAGTTATATCCGATCTCGCCCTGATACCCACACTTTAGGCATGAGTCAATTGGGAAATTGAATGCAAGATACGGAATGTCAAGCGACATAGCGTAGTCAATGATATCCTCAACAGCTTTCTCGTTCTTCATAATCGAACTTTCCAGTTCGATATAGGTAATGCAGCCGCCAGTTGGATACTTGCAGAACGGAGCTTCCAATTCAAGCTTTCTGTAAATAGATACCTTTTGCCAAACAGGAACATGGTGAGAATTGGTGATATACTCACGATCTGTCACTTTCGGAATTACACCAAACTCTTTTTTCAAAGCAGTTGCATAAGTACGGCACAGATTTTCTGCCGGCGTAGCATAACACGAGAAATTTAACCCATGCTTATCGCTTGCCTCTACGCAAAAATCATAAATGTGCTTCACAACACTCAATGCAAACTTCCAGACCTCATCATCTTCTGAATGGTCTTTTCCAAAAAGCGCCTGACACATCTCTGCAATACCGATATAGCCAACGGCGAGAGTTCCATGCTTCATTGCTTCATAAATGCCTTTATAAGAAGCCTTATCATAATCTGCAATCGTTCCATTGCCGTACATAAACTTCGCAGAGGCAACAGACTGTTTGCACACATGATAGAATCGGTCTACAAGAGACATTTCTGTAAGATGCAGCACCTCATCAAGCTCTTCCCAGAATCCGTCTAAATCAGCGGCATCACGCTCACCAAGACAAATACCGTGTTTGATACCAAGCTTCGGAAGATTGATTGTAGTCGGACAAACATTTCCGCGCCCAAGCTTAGAATATCCAAGTCCATTTCTGTCGTATCCCATCATCGTTCTGCAGCCCATCGTTGCCATCTCCGTATCTGGATTGCCAGGCTCTTCGATGTTCCCAGAGAAATTGCAGTTGACAATATTGGGATAAATTCTTCTGCTCAGTGACTTAATAGCAAGCTTTTTGATATCATAGTTCGGATCGCCATTGTGAGCATTTACGCCGTTCTTATATTTGAAGATGCTGATTGGGAAGATTGGCGTGAGATGATATTTTCCAATACCATCAAGACTTGCAGCCATAAGCCACTTTGAAACAAGCTTGCCCTCCGTCGATGTGTCCGTGCCAAAATTGATGGATGTAAACGGAATCTGAGATCCAGCGCGGCTTTCCAGCGTGTTCAGATTGTGATACAGACTTTGCGCAGACTGCTTGCCCTCACACATCAAGTCAAAATACGCTTGATTATACATAATAGGATCAAGGTGCGCTTTGTTGTCGATGTAAATATCGCTTTCAGACAAACCGACACGCTCTAAAATTACAGGCTTAATCTTCTTAATAAAATCGTCAAGCTCTTCATCTGTCATAATAGAGAAGTCAGTTTCTACAAATTCTTCGCTTGTTTTTACAAGAGCCATGACATACTTTTTGACAAAACTCTTTTTTACAAACGGGGCAAGGTCATAGTCGATATGGCAAGATGCAACTCCGCCAAACTGAACCTGACTCTGAATCTGAAAGATAACGGCGATAAGCTGGCAAGCCGTAGAAAAGCTGTTCGCTGGGCGAACATCACCGTTTCTTGTTGCAAATCCGTTATGGAGCAGCCGTCCAAGATCTGCAAATAGGCAGTTATGGTCTCCGATATCATACTCTGACAGATCGTGCAGATAGATTCTTGACTCTCTATGCGCCTGTGCAACCTCAGGTCGTACAAACACATTCATTGCGATATTTTTGTGGAGTACATTTGCGCTCTCAAACTTTCTGCCACCAAATGAATGCTCATCAACATTTGCATTCTGGTTTTGGACATTGTTGCACAAGAGAATATCTTCGATTTGCTTATTCAATTCGTTGTTCTTCTGGCGCTCCTGATTGCGCTTCTCACGATACTTGATATAAGCTTTCGCGGTTTTCTTACAGCGACTTCCCATCAAGCCATCCTCAACCATATCCTGAATCTGCTCAACATCAACAACGCCAGAGAGATTAGAATTTGAGATTTTGCTTGTAACACGCAAAGCTACATCGCCATCAACTTCATCAACAGATACCATCGCTTTTGTAATTGCATTGGCAATTTTACTTGCATCAAACGGTTCAACACGACCGTCTCTTTTCCGAATTTCTGTAATCATTCTTCGCCTCCTGCGATCTCACAAATAGCACGATAAATCTCGTTCCAATCGTGGACACGAATCATGCCATTTTCTTCTGCGTTATAACTTCTGTTGTGCGGCTGGTCAAAAAGAAGCTTTTTGTATTTTGCGTTTTCAAGATTGTGTACGCCGTCATCAATCAAGACATCGCCGTTAATAAGTTTCTTATCATGCGCAATAATGACATCTTTCCAACATAGGTATGGATAATGCTTAAATAGCCATGTCATCTTTGGCGGGACGGTATTGTAGTAAGACGAAGTTACAACCCGAACCAAATGCCCATCGTCAATCAACCGGCAAACAACATCCTGCGCAAATGGCATAGGAGAAAGATTTCCCCAGAATGCAGGATCGTTCAAAGGCGCAAACAGCTCTTCCTTTGTAAGAGATGGGAAGAATTCACCAATCAGCCAGTTTGTAATATCTTCTGGCCGAACAGTTGTTCCGTGCTTTCGGTTCAGCTCAGCAACCCAACATTCAACAAGGTTTTCTAACACATCGTCCATATCAATAAGAATTGTCAAACGCTTAATGTTGTTCACCTCCAAGCCAATTTGATAGTTTGTGTTTTAGATCTGAGATTGTGCCATCATTGCAAATCACATAATCTGCATGGTAGCTATCAAGCGCTGTTTCTGACGGATGCTGCTGCTGCTCTGCCGTAAGTGGACTATCAAAATTTGGCCGTACAATTCGTAGGTGTGTTACATCAAAGCCGGCGCTTTTCATAGCTTCAATTTCGTTTGGAAAACGACAATCTGGAATTAAGATATAGTCCCATTCGTCTGGGAACAAATCGAGTACATTGACAAGGAAACTCACCCAGAAATCCGGACGCTTCTGACGAACCACATCTGTCCCCACATACTGTAAAAGCTTGCGACCAGCATCATCTTTCTTTCCGTCCCAATCAAAGAAGTTACGGCAGATATACTTCAGCAAATCGGCATAGTGCGTTACAAGTACGCTTTGGCATTGATTAACTAATTCCTCACGAAGTAAATTTGCAGATGTATCTTTCCCGTGCTGCGCTTTACCAGAAATACAAATCACTTTCATTCGCGTACCCCCACATACTTGTGATAGTGAGGAAGCTCCGCATCAAACCGATCAAGCAGCATAGATGCTACCTCACGCATTTGCGGATGCGCTGCCGGCGAGAGTCGCAAGGTGAAGAAGTGTTTCCATTCGGCAAGGTTCATCGTAATGCAAATTTCTGTTTTCGTAGAGTTATTTAGCACGGAACGAGCGATTTGCGGTGTTGCTCCAAGTTCAAGCATTCTGAAATAGTGACGCTCTGCATCCTCACAGGCCAACACCCACTCATCATAAATTGCGGACTTTTCATTCGCAGACATACTTTTGGTCTTGCTATCGAGTTCCATGCCACCCAGAAGATCAATATAGGAAATCGCATTATCAAATTTGTCCTTAGAGTAATTGCAGTATCGTGTACTTTCCTGTGCAAAACTCGCTGGACGATGGCGGACTTCCTCATGAGACACGCCACGGTCGTTTGTAAGACGAGCTGTGATATCAACATGCGTCAGCAATTCAACATCGCCATGCAAGTTTGCTACACTCAATGGTGTAAACACATAATCCTCATCTACCTCTGTTGAGAACAATGCGTTTTGATATTCTGGAAAAAACAAAGGATAAGCATACACAAATGACTTCATATATCCTGGAATGCAGTATCCTAACTCTGTTGCCCATTTCAAAAGCTCTCTCCACGCTCTCACATTCCCAGAAACAATTGGGCGTTTATCATATGTAATACGAAGAAAACTGTTGAACCCCTCATCTGACAAGTTTTTAATTAAAAACTCAAGACTATCTAAACTTATATCGTTCAGCTCATAGATGAAAGAATAGTGTTCAATAACAGCTTCATGTCCGCGCTTAATAATTCCGGAAACGAAATTGATACATGAATCATCGGTAATATTGTTTTCGCTCTTATAGCATGTTCTTCCGACCGACTCTAAATGCTTTAGCGCAAAAAAATCGTCGTTATACGGGACAAGCATAAGTTCAGCATTTGGTTTTACAATCTTCAAGTCTCATTCCTCCGATTGTTTAACTATTTCCTAAGTAGCAAAAATAAGTGGTTGTGCCAAGAATCTCATCATAGTATTCGTAGTAAACACCATTGCCTTGCTTAAAATTTGCTTGGAACACAACATTTTCTGGCAAAACGCTACCATTTGTCAGAAGCTTCTTGGCATTTTCAATCGTGCGTTCATCTGGCGTGTTGTTAATAGCACCAGTCCAAGTTGGTGAGTATTGACCTTCTTGGTAAATCACATCATATAATGTCTCACCAGGGAAAGCATCGCTCTTCATTCTGTTGAGTGGTACGCTACCGACATATAGTTGAACATCATCCGGAACCCATTCGCTTCCCATTTCTGCCGTTATCAATCTCGCAAGTAAATCAAGATCTTCCTCTGAATATGGCGGCTCTGGTTCGACTACTGGTTCTGGTTCATTTACAACCTGATTTACAAATTCAACATCGACATAATCAATGCTCTCGGTCTCAACATCAAGCTCCGTAGTATCGCTTACAACGATTTCTTTCGACGGAATTACGCATGATGTAGTTACCGGATAACTGTACGGATCATAAAGCTCACATGCTTTTGCATCCTGAGAATAACTTATTACTTCTGTTACAATAGCAGCCACAATGATGCAGACTACAAGCGCAACAACCAGCGATGCGCGATTTTTTTTGCGTTTTGCTAAGTGTTTACCACACATGTTCGTTACGTCCTTTCTTGTTTAGGCAATTAGTTCGTAATCGAGCAAATACCAATACCCACTCTTGTTTTTTTCTAACTCTTTTGCCTGAATAATATCGAATCGCTTAATAGGATTCTTTTTATATCGGTAGCTACGAATAGTAAGCCGTGCGGCTTTACCACTACCGATTGATCTTGTTTGAACTGCGTATCCCCAGATGTTATTATCCTTTTTACTTACAAGAGGAAACACATCCGTAATTAGAAGCTTGCGGCGATCCTCTGGCTTCTTTGTTGTCAGATCAATATACCCCATAAGCTCAAGCTGTGTCTGAATTTTATTCTTCAAATCAACATCGGGAAGATTAAGTGATTTCACGGCTTTCTCACAGGCCACAAGTAAACCGCCAATATCCGTAATTACAAACGACTTACCAGATGTGCCGTCTTTGTTTTTATCTGTGCCATACTGAGAAACCAGTTCAATCATCTCTTCGCTCAGCTTATCTTTTTGGACTCGTTTCGCCGTGCCATTTTTGAAGAACGAGAAGAAACTTACGATTCTACTCAGCTCTGGAATATTACCAAAGTCTCTAAAGTAGTCAATCTTGATAAGGATATCTCTTTGCCTTGTATCCAACGAACTTTCCACCGCCATTAGACACAACAGTTCCATGAAAGTATTTGGCTTATGCTTTTGAGAAATTTCGTACAACTCATTCGCCACAGCACTGTTCATGTATTTGATAGACTCAATGCCTTTAGCAATTACCTGAGACTTCTTATCAAACAGATACTTGTCTTTCGACAAACCGAATCTCGGCGGAACAATCTGAATCCCGTACAGTTCAGCAAGCGCACTTCCGTTTTTAATATCATCTTCGTTATTTGCATTGTTCAAATACGCAGTGATGAATTCAAACGGATAATAATAACGGAGATAAGCGCACAAATAGCCAATCATACAATATCCAATCGAATGATTATATCCAAACATATAGCTGGATGCGTCTTCGATGATCTGCAAGAATTCTTTTGCTTCCTGCTCTGCGATGTTACGCGGCTGCGTTGACTTTTCACAATATCCCTCAAGGATTTGAGGAAGTGCTTTTTTCAAACGCTCTTCATCCTTACGACCAATGGCGCGGCGCGTGTTATCTGCATCAGAACCGGAAAAGCCGCAAATCTGTTGCAAAAACTTAATAACATCCTCCTGATAAATCAGATATCCGTTATTATCTTTCAGAAGATCGTCGATAATTGCTGACGGGTTCTTGTGGGGCTTATGCTGCATCAAATCATCACGATAAGAAGCACCAGACGGTCTTAATGCTGCAGTAATCAGCGACATATCAAAGATGCTGTGAGGAACATACTGTCTCAGCATGGAATGTGCAAAATCTCCTTCAAACTGGAACACCCCAACAGGTGAGCGAAGCATATCTTTCCATACGGCTTCGTCAGACCAGTTAATTTCATGTGACTTTGGATAGGGAATTCCAATTAAGTCATACGCATCCTTGATAATCTCAATATTCTTCAAACCAAGAATATCGTATTTAACAAGGCTTACTTCATGCACACACTCCATATCAATCTGGAGTAACACATGACCATCTGCATCTTCAAATGTGCCGTAATGATCTGCCAGAGTGATAGGACTTGCTACAATACCCGCTGGGTGCATTGACTGAGAAATTGCAGTATCGAGAAGACCATCATAGTAATAAAACACATCGGAATACTTTTTTCTCGCCGCTTCCGGATCAGCTTCAAACTCTTGCTTGATAACACTATTGATTTTTCCAGTCCACGGATTCTTTTCAAAAATCCGTTCGTTTTCTGCCTTTAGCCGGTCGTACTCCTTGGTATAATACTTGATTAGCTCCGATCTCGGCGTATTATTCAATCTGCTCTGGAAAATAAGTTGATTCCCATTTTCCTTATCAAAGTAATATGTCGCATTGCCATCTCTCGCATCACCAAATACAATTTCGACATTTAGATCTTTCAGCGATTTAAGTACCGCTTTTAGGTCTTTCAAATCGTGTTGATGCTCTTTGTTCCACCTGACACCAAGCGCACGGCAAATCTCATCAATGCAACCCTTGGACTTAATCGTGCCAACAGCAAGAATAAATGCGGTTTTATCCTGTCCAAAGCGATTGATAATGTACTCATACACTCGGTCTCGGTCAGACGGAGAAACGTCAATATCAATATCACCGATTTCCTTGCGATCTTCATTACAGAAACGGGAGAACACCGTATGCCAGGTTTCTGGATTTAAGTCGGTAATATCTGTAACATAGGCCACACGAGATCCGCCGCATGAACCACGGTTGAATCCAACAGGAATACCGTTTGATTTGCACCATGTAACAAGCTCCGACATGAACAGCATAAATCCAGACATGTCGATTTTGTCAAATACTCGACATTCTTCAGCAATAGCCGATTTGAAGTTTGGAAGCTGCTCTTTTGAAATAGCGCCAGATAAAAGCTTGGCTTCAAGACCGCTCTTAATTCGCTCTACAAATACTTCCTTGTCTCTGCTGCCATAAAGCTTTGGATACTTAAAAGATAAGTCCAAATCAAAACTTTCGACAGAATCAGCCATACGATTTGTGTTTTCGATTGCCTCAAGATATAGACTTTCTGGAAGAGCATTTTGTTTTCTGAACATCTCAACCAGTTCATCATAGCTCTTATAAGTCAGGTCAAAACTGTCTTCGTCGCTATATTCGATATGCTTTGCAGCAAGAAGAATACTTCTGCACTCAGCCTTGTATTTATCAATACTGTGCGTATCTGTGCCGGCAATCAGCGGCTTGCCAAGTTCTCTGGATAGCTGAGCAAGATGCAAATTGAAATCCTTTTGTTCTTGGAAATCATGCGATTGGATCTCAAAATAATCATAATGCCGTGCCAGCTCCATATATCGTTTATGAGAGAACGGAAGCTTATTCAGCGGAGAAGCAAGACAAGCGCTGATTTTGATGATGTTTTTTGAAGTCCCAACAAATTCATCAAATGAAATTCGCGGCTTGTAGTAGGTGTGAGAATCTGTTGTTGAAATGCTCACAAGCTTATTCAACTCAAGAACGCCCGCATAGTTTTTTGCAATCAGAATTGTATGGTAGTTGTCACGAACCTTTGATCCCGTTTCAGGATTTGGCTCGTGCGTCTCCGTAAGATAGCATTCAATGCCATGCAGATACTTGATCCCTTTGGCATCGCAATACATCTTTTTCTCTACCCACTGATAAATATTGCCATGCTCTGTGAAAGCAAGAGCTTTCTGTCCAAGCTCAACAGCCTTATCAACATATAGCTTGTAATTAGTGCAGCTATCCAACAGCGATAATTCAGTATGCACATGATATGCGGTATAATTTTTATCTGAAATCGCTCACACCTCCTAACTAACTGAACCAAACACCTCTTCTTCCTCATCAATCATTTGAGGCGGAGGATATGGCAAAGATCCTGTGTGCGTCTTTGTGTCCCATGAATACTTTCTATCAAGATCTTCTTCATTTAAGAAAAATCGTCTGGATGGAGTATCATAAAACACTCCAACGCTACGACCTTCGTAACCAAGCATTCGATCTTTAAGAATATCAATAAGGACATCATCTTTAATCGGCGGTACTTTCCAACCGCTACCATTTAGTTTTGGCTCACCCTTTTTATCTTTTTCCTGTACGCGGTACAGACTAATGATTCGATGAGCAAGATCAATGATTGCGGAAATACCCTGAACATCCATCTTTGTAAGACGGCGCATGGTGTCAATCTTATGAGGATGAACAACCAGCACAATAGCAACATTGAACTTCTTCGCAAATGCAATAAGCTCCATAACAAATTCACTTTGCTTGTTATATTTGTTATCGTCACTGCATTCCAGGTTGATTGCGGTCAGGTTATCCAGAATTACAAGCTTTACACCATACTTGCGAACTGCATCTTCAATCGTTGTCATCAATGCAGTTTTTGTATTTGGCTGACCATCTTCGTAGATATGTAGCCGACCACGATAAAAATTATCAATAGAGCGTTTTGCTTCTGGACGAACCTTATAATAAACGGCTTCTCCTGAATGCTTTTCGTCGATATATCGTTGACCTGCAATCACGGAATTAAGCCAATTCTTAGTTTGAAAATTAGGAAGCTCACCAGAGAACAAAAAGACATTTTTCTCTTCTTCTAACGATTGAATGATGAGCTGATTGATGAACGAGCTTTTACCAGCACCGTTAATACCAGTGATGATATTTAATGTACCGAGGAAAATCTTCATCAAATACCGATCAAGCGTCTTAATCCCTGTGCGAATACCGTCAATCTGGTCGATATCAATATCCTGAATATCAGAGAAATCAATTACGCCAGGAACAGGACTATCCTTGGCATTTAAGATTAAATCAAGCACTCGCTCCTTACCAAAATAATAAAGAGCTTCGTTCAAATCGTTTACTGGAAATTTTCGACCATCATCGGTTTCAAAAGTCTGAGGTACTTCAACAACCCGCGTCCTCCAGCTTCCAAGCCGATACACAACCTCTTTCTGCATCTTATAGCCGGCCTCGTCATTGTCGGAGCAGATAATGATGTTATCAAACTGCTCCAGCCAATCCCAATTTTCTTCAATCCAGTGAAAGTTTGTGCTTCCAAGCGGAACAGAAACGGCATTACTAAATCCAGCTTCAATAGCAGACAAGCAATCAGGTTCTCCTTCGCAGATCAGCAGCGGAGAATTGACATTTACACGGTTCATATTGAACAGCAGATTGCATGTATCAGCACCCTTTTGACACCAACATTTATTTTCGCCTTTACGCACCTTGCGAGAGGGGCGATACTTAACCATCGTCAGAACATCGTTGGTGTCGTAATAGTTCCAAACGATATTTCCTTCTTCATCCTGTCGCACATCTGCATAGTCCAATGTACTCGGACTAATACAGCGCTTTTTGAAGTATCCATAGATTTTCGACTTATCTTCAATAGGTACTTCTTTCGGATACTTATATTGATGCTTAGTGTGGACTCCAAGCTCGCCAAAGCTGTATCTGATGCCAGCCAGTTCAAACAGCTTTTGGCAAGCCTGAAGGTAAGTCATACCCTTGTAAATAAACACATCAAGGATATCGTAATTTCTTGCACACGCACCAAAGCAATGGAATGAAAAGGTTTTTCGGTTATATATGAACGATGCGTGATCCTCTTGGTGAAATGGGCAGCAGCACCGTAAATTCTGCTCATCGAAATCTTGAATATCCAATTCCTGAGCGATAATCCTGGCATTTTCATCGCCAAGTTTTTCTTTCGCTTCAAGAATTACATCACGATCAATTTGCAGCGCGAATCACCCCTATCAAATCAATCCTTTATATTCGCAATGGTCACAAACATCACATAGATAATTACACCTCCAATAATCTGGTTTTGCGTTCCACTTATCGTTGGTGGCAATAGAATCTATTGTTTTACTCGCCCAATCTTCAACTGTATAAAGCCTTTTTAACTCGAACGGCTCTTGAATCATGGTTTGAGAGCGGAAACAATTAAACTCTAATGTATCTGGATAGCGACCATATTTTTCTTTGATTGCTGCGGAATAAACATATAGCTGGCGTAGATATTCGTCTAATTCCGCATCGTGCTTTGTTGGCTTTGAACGCTTTGAGCGAGGCTTCAAAGTTCTTGACTTATGGTCTGTCACAATCAGCTTTCCGCTTTCGCTAATGAGATCAACGAATCCGGTAAATGCTCTGCCAGCAAACATAAAATCAACTTTTTCTTCAACACCAACAATGGTTCTCGACGGAAATGAAAAGTCATCAAGATAATGAAAGCCTTGCTGAAAGTAGTTCATATAGATCTTGGAGTTTGGGGCTTTTGAAAAAACATTTTCCTTGAAGTGGGCTACATAGTAAGTAGACAATCGCTCTTTTTCCAGCAGCCCACTCAAGTACATCTGCAAAATCATGTGCATGTAGCTTCCGAATTCTGCAAAAAAGCCGCTTTTCTTTTTCAGTGGATGCCCATTTTCATCCCGATACAAATAGGAAAGAAACCATTTATATGGGCAATCATCAAATGATGCTACTCTTGAATAACTCCAAGTCATATCTTCGATGATTAAATCGTATCGAATAGCGCATCACCGCATTTATCGAAACGACTTAAAACGGGAGATCCCCGTCTTCATCAGACTCTTCTTCGGTTAGAGCAGACGGTTTTGCTTTCTGCTTTTTTCCGCCCTTTGGAGTCTTCTTTTCCTTAGGGGCTTCTGCAGCATCAGATCCGCTGCCGTCAGGCATCTCGAAATCAAACAATGTATAGTTTACAAACTCACGGCCTGCGTCCTTATCATAGCGATTAGAGACATCGCAAGCGCCAAGTCTGATTCTGCACCGACCATCTTCATCCAAAGAACGCTCAATGAGACCTAACTTTTTGTTTGCCTCACCAATCAGACTGACGAATCCGTTAAAGTCCGTCACATATTCATCAGTCTTCTTATCTTTACGGCTTGTAGACACCCTTACCTTAGAGAAACTGTCTCCCTGATTTGTGATTTCCCAAACCGTAGCAAATGCACCTTCACGAAATCCCATTACGCATTACCTTCTTTCTTTGCTACTGACTTTTTCTTTGCCCCAATTGGAAATTGCTTTTGAAGCTCTTCAAGAAGCTCTCCTGCAACCGTAGGATCTGTGAGGTAGTTCATATAGTCGGCAGTTGGCTTATTGCCATCTTTGACATACTTTTTAACGACCTCAATAAGTACCTTTCTCGCACTGGCTTCATTCTCGTTTGCATTCAGATATGCTTTGACATGATCATCAATCTTTGTGATGATTGGACGAACAATAGCCATTTCAGCTTCCTGTTCCGCCTCTTCCTTCTTGCTCCGCCAATTATCTGGATCATCGTCCGGTGTTGCGATTTGGAAGAATTTCAGCATAAAATAACGATTTGCATATGTTAGACCGCTACCAAAAGCTTGGCTTGCGTCACCTTGCTGTCCAACCAACGCCCACGGAACAACAAGAGTATCATTTACATCATCGCAATTTACCCAGGTAAAGGTAAGCTCCGCATGAACAAGAGTTTCGTTGATTTCCTCTTTGAGCTGATCGCCAGACTTTGTATTCTTCGTCTTTGTGTAACTGACAGGCGTTACAGAAAGTGTGCCAGGAACAATGCTCGGCTGCAACGACACGCCATATTTCTTCATACCAGCAGCAACACGCGCCAGAATCTCATCTTCCGTAACATACTTGTAGTTAAATCCGGACTTATTCTTGCGAAGAACCTCCACCATTTCTCGGATCTTTGCAAGTTTCTGTACCAGATTCAAATTTGCTTCATCAGGCATTATGATCCTCCATAAGATAACTTGCGGTCATATCTGCAAGATGGAGTAACACCGCAAGCGGGCAAAGCTCATAAGCTTTGCTGATACTTCCATCTCCGCCTTTAACGGCGGAATCAAATCCGCCCATATGGAAGCGAATCGCATAAATTTCATCGTCCGTGAGAGCCATATGTCGAAGCAAAATAATTACAGACTTTTCACCATGACCAACAGGGAACTGGTCATCATGCTTATAAATTGCTTCCTTGTGCCATTGACCTGTTTGCTCATCCTTAACATTCTTGCTTCCTACGACATATAGGTTTGCTTTACAAATGTCGTGAAATAGTGCGGAAATTGCAAGCGTTTCATCGGATACTTCAATATCGCTGTGTTGCTTAACAAGTTCCTTTAAGGCTTTGTAAACATTCAAAGAATGTTCTAACAAACCATATTTGTAATTGCCGTGGAATCTTGTGCTTGCTGGGGCATAATAGAAGTCGCTTTCTTCTACCCAGCCTAATAGTTCTTCAATTCCGTCTCGACAAATATCTTTCTTACAAATCGAAAGAAATTCATCTTTCAATGATTGTCCCAGCTTATCGCTAATCAAATTAAAACCTCCATTTATGCAGCTAAATCATCCTCAATATTCCGAATAGAATAACACTCTTCGCAATAGCGTCTTCCATCTTGAACCACGACATAATCAGCAGTGATAAATTCACCGCAACAATCACAACGATGCGCTTCTACAAACGCTCCACCGCAATGAGGACAGACTGTAAAATGCTCATATGGCGGAGTGTCGAGTCCGTGCGTTTCGATATAATGCTTTGGCTCTTGAAACACACAACCGCACTCCACACATACGAAATATGGATTACTCCTTGGGCTTAAATCCAATAGCGACACCAACGCTGTCATCTCCAGCAAAATCACGCAGCATCTTATCCAAAGAGATAGGAGCATCGGGATTCTTGATCTCACAGCTATCGGTATGCTTCTCCTTTTTCTTCTTCAGATAAGGACGGTATGCGTTCTTGAACTGTGCCTTAAACGCATTTCGAGTACCGAAGATCTTGCGCATACAGGCCATTGCAAAACCGAATTCCTCAGAGAACTCGTCGTTATCGCAACGCACAACCGTCTTAGTACCGTCTCTCCAATACACAATCGTAGCAGGAGGATTAAAGATGATCTGTGCCGGCTGGTGAACCGCCGTCATAGCAGTAGGACGATTCGCGGGAACACTCGCAGCGCTGACAGAACGCAACACATCATCCAAAATGCTACCAACGATGTTCTGATTCGGATACGGATACGGATAAGAAACCATTCGCTTTTCCATAAACTGAACTCCTTTAATAAATTATTTTGCTAATTCCTTTGAAAGAACCAAACGGATGGCTACATGCCATTCCGATATTGTTTAGCTATTTCCTCTATATAATAACACGCTTGACTCTATCTGTCAAGTGGATTTGTTGGAATAACCCGCTTTTTCTATAAGGCAGATACCAGTATTCTGTGCTGTAATTGTCGGGCAAATCGTTCCGCCTTCTTGTACACGACCACGCCTCGTCTTTGAGTTTGGATAAGAGAGATCAACAGCCCCACCCACAACGCACTCAATAAAACCTTGCTTTGTGGCTTGCTTAATTCTGACTTTTTCCACTACCGTACCTCAATTTTGGGTGGATCTTTGTAGTGCGTGGCTTTAATCGTAGGCGAAAGCCCTCCGCCGCTACACGAATCCGTATCATACACTTCCTGATTTTGGTGAAGCTTTCTGCTGTCTGGAATTATTCTTCCAATCACTTTAACGGAGCATTGACGCTGTACCATCCGGTCTTTGCTCCGCCCCCCCCCGCCTCGGCTTTCAAGGCACGGGCAATAGCAGCGCCATCATATACACGATTTGCGTCTCCATTATAATCGTTGATATATCCAACCTGTGTAAGCTCAGCGGAAGAACCATGCTGAATATTTTCACTCTTCTTTTCATCAAGTCGTGTCAGCGCTTTTTCAAATGCACCAATACCACTAAAGAATGATCCAACGGACATATCGTCAAACAAATATGGCATAGCGTCATATAGATTTTCCATGATATGTTGAAGAACATCTACGACAATACTATTGCCGGCCTGCTTGTAAAGCTGTGAACTGGAACGATCATTACCATTATAGATATTATCGTTCATAGCATCGCGTGCTTTCTTAAAATCCTCATCATCAAAACCCATTAAACGCCAACACTCTTTTGGTGTAAGTTTCCTTACCCGAAAACCTGGGCGCATTGCGATAGGTGTTTGTCCGCCGCCCATGCCAGCAGCACTATTTACGCATGGGCAAATACCATCGTCTCTCGGAGTCTGGTGCTTTTGTAAACCGCCAAGCATTGTGATTTTATCCTCTGGTGTAGGACTCACCTCAATCAACTTAGTCCCATTGCCAGGAGCGTCATTCTTGAAATTTGGCATAACTGTTCCTATGCAAGTCTGATCTGACTTGATCCTCCTATTGTAATCATCATAGATAATTGTCTGTTGTAAGGATGCGGGTGATTTAATACGAATTTTTACGCCCTCTCCTTTATTCGTCGTTAATGTCGGAGAAACACCTTCTGCATCATAAACTGTACCATTCATTCCATGTCCAGACGGATTTACATTTCCAACATTGATTGGCATACTATTATCTTTCACATCTTCACTCCGTTCAGTGGAGAAACGGATATCAATGCAGCATTCCACTATGATATTGTATTTCTGTACAGAGGTAAGCGTATTCGTGCATTTATCTGGCCTAAGCTCTAATCGTTGCACGATACTACCATTGTCAGAATAACGACCACGAATTGCTGCAGGAATCAAAACGCTACTCTTCATCAGCACTACTTTCTAATTCAATATGTTCGTTACAGACGATTATAAATGGCTGAAGATTACCCCCCCCATACAAGTGAGGGATGGTGCAATTCCTGACGGATCGTATACTCGACCTCTTTGCGGATTCTCGCGTTTTGCACCTTGCGTCCAGTTCCCAACTTGAATAATTTTATCAGTCAATTTCCATTACTCCTGTCATTTGCTGATTGCCAAAACCCTTATAGTCTCTCGCAAGAAGAGTTAAGGCAATATCGCTATATCCATCAAACTTATTGCCTTTGTTACTCAATCGAACTCCGTGCATTTTCTGCAACCAAGTCCCATTGGTGTTGCCTGTCTGCTGAGTTTCTTCCTCCGACTCGGATTGTTTTACTGACTCGCTGCGGGGGGGGTAATCATTGCAGCCACTTTCTCATCACTGAGATAGTATTTTTCATCGACGTCGGTTTCTAACATATCGGCAAGCGTATGTTTGAGCTGAATAGGCTCTGGAAATTTGAACTTTCCATTATCCAAGTCTTTACGAATGATGACACAATAGACACGCTCTCTATTCTGAGGAATTCCATAATTCTTTGCATTTAATACCTGCCAGTAAACATTGTAGCCATAGTCCTCAAGCTCTTTAACAAATAGATCAAATGTTGGTCTAAAACGAGCGCCTACAATGTTCTTGACATTTTCGTAGATAGCAAAACGAGGCTTTTTCTCCCGAAGAAAGCGTAACCATTCAACCAAAAGAGACGAGCGTGTTTTCTCAATCTTAGTTGAACCGCAATTCGGGCATTTATCTCGTTCTGTGTAATGGGCTTCAAGAGGGTTATATGTATGACCGCAGTTTCTACATGTCCATGCAGCCCCCCCCCTGTTTCCCTGCGATAGAGAAGTCCTGGCACGGAGATCCGCCAAACATGGTGTTGAAATCAGGTACAGACTTCTCATCTGCCTTTGTAATATCACCAATATTTAGCTCCGGAGCTGTGTCATGAACCGCACAATAGCTTTCTGCTGCGTACTTATCGAACTCGCAGAAAAGGGAAGTAGTATATTTCATTGAAAACTCCTGTAAATTGTTTAGTTAATTTCTTAAATCCAACGAATTGTCGGTTCTCCGACAAAACCATGTTCCCACACGAACCACGCAAAGCACATTGTAGTTGCCCACGGCTTTCCATTTTCATCAACAGCGCTCCCGTTGTTCAGCGGACTTTGGCGTTTAGTAAACACATATACATACTTTGGCGGATGTGTGTCAAACAGAGGACGACGCTTCTCACCTTCGAGAAGCTGAATTTTTGCAAACATGATTACCTTATCGTTTGACACTTCAAGGGCTTTTTCTATGAACTCTTTTGCCAGAGAAAACGGTGGATTGGTAATCACATTGTCAAACTTCCGCCCAAAGTCATAGGTGAGGAAATTTACCCCCCCTGAACACCACAGGCGAACTTATCTTCACGCTCTACTAAATCCGTAGAAACGACCTCGCTATTAGGGTAACGCTCCATCAGAAGCTTGCTGATATGACCTTGACCTGCTGCTGGCTCTAAGATAGAGCCGACAAGCGGTACACGATCAAGAATTGCTGTGGTCGTTTCAAATGGAGTTGCGTAGAAGTCGTTTTCGGCACGGGATCTTGTAGGCGATTTTCCAGCTAAACTCGTGCCACTCAGATATTTACGGTTTTCTATTTTATTCAACTCCTATTCACATTGGATACCAATGTACTCTAATACTGTTCGCATACCTAAGCCATGTTCACTCCAAGGCTTCATACAATATTCCCATAGCTTAGGATGCGTTTCCTTTAATCGCTGGAAGCGGTTCGGGGACTTCTCCAGATGAGCGCCAAATGCACAAAAGACACAACCAGTCCTTCTTTCACCTGTCGTTGTCCACCCCCCCCGCAAGGTACGATCTCGCCATAAACGGAGGCGTAGGGAATATTGTAGGTGTGCAAATATTCAAGAACATCATTTTCTGTCCAGAAAGACATCGGCTGAGAAGTCGGAGATTTCTTACTAAAAGCATTGCAGCCTTGTCTCATCCATGTAGACCTACGAGATCGGCTCTCGTCTGCCATAGTTGCAATAATGGGAACACGACCAGTTTCTTTGAAATACTTCTTCAGCGGCTTCTTCTTCATAATATTGCAACAGCGAGAAGAGACCTTGAACGGAGCATCCAGAAGATAGCACCACTTTTCGCAATTAAACTCCGATGGAGTACCATTGCTACGGATAATTTCTCCGTGAAGCTCTTTCCACCGATAAGAACCTGGCTTACTGCCATATTCTACGGTATCAGCAACTCTCTTTGAGACAACTGGATATCCGTATGTTTCAATGACCTTTCTGAAATTCATCTCAGGCCGCAGAATCACAACATTATCATGCTGCTTAACAAATTCTCGGATTTCTGGAAACTCCAAACCTGTGTCACAAAATACAGCCGGCACATCTGGATAAATACGGCGAACGATATCAAGCAAAACCGTACTATCCTTGCCGCCAGAAAATGCAACATAAACGCTTCCACCGAAATACTCATACCACTCAATAATACGAGTCGTAGTCACTTGAATTTTTCTCTGCAAATCCCATGACTGCATTACATCTAAATCTTCTTTACTGTAAATGCCAAACACCTACTTTGTATTGTTTATCAAGTTCCTTTTGCTTCGATATCAGCGGCATGGAGCTTCATCACATCCGAATAAAGCTTATTACCAACAAGCTTTTTGAAACGCTTCTGTGCTTTACCAGAATGGGGATCGCATTCAAGCTCAAAGGGACGCATATGCCACTGGATGATATTTGCGATATACAGCCGATTCAAACTCGGATTTGAGTAGAACAGACTATCATAGGCAGAAACATGCTGATGTTCATAATAATGAGCAATCTCTGTTGTTTCGCCTTTGCTATTCACAAAACTTTTTGTAAAAGGCTTACCGATATCATGGAGAAGCGCTGCTTCCTGAAGTTCTGCGCTCCCATCGGAGATAAGCCCATATGTAGCGATACAGTGATGCCCAACTGTGAAAGTATGATGCGGATTGTTCTGCTCAAAACTGTTCAACCCACCATCACGATTAAACAAATCACTTACACTGTACGGCTCAAAATTGTCGGGATAAACAAGCTCGATTGCGTCCCATCCCTCATACCAATACGGAAGCCAGAAATTCTTATACATACGCACAAGAACCTCGTGGGGAACAACACGCTCACGATGCTTGCTACGCTCTTCGCATTCGTGAAATGGTGTCGCCATTACGATACAGACTTTCTGACACTTTACCTTTGACAAGCGATTCAGCATGTCAATACGCCGCTTGTAATTGATATTTGTCGCATCAAAGATTACATTTTTACCAGCAGACAGATCAGAAATTACCCGCTTGTGCAGAGTATCGAAAACAATCTGGTTGTTTGTCTGATCCTGTACATCTCCAAGAATCTCTGCTCTAATTGCATCACTGGAATGAATCTCTGCGCCGAACTTCTCTCGCAGACCTTCCGCATAAACAGATTTCCCGCTATACGGAAGCCCCACCATCATAAAAAAGATAGGCATATTTCTTACTCCTTTTTATTAGGCGAGCCGTTACCAATCTCGCACTGGAAATTGAACTTAAACAAATCAAGCAAAACTCTATTGAAAACCAAATCGACCTCACGATCTATCACGACAGGATTCTGCTGCATATATGTATCTTTGATTGCTTTCATCTCAGATACAATTTTATCCGAATTGGCCTGCGCCATTGCAAGATCACAGTTAATATAAAGCTTGATTTCTCTAAGACGCTCTCTCTGTTTGGAAACAAGACAATCCCGATATGGCTCGCCATTAAGCCAACGCTGCATAAACTCATAAAGACGCTCAATGTGATGATACTGTTTGCTATCAAAACCATACCTATCAATTTTGTCCTTGGTTGCGGGATATGGATGGCACAATGCCTTTTGCTTTTCGAGCGCCATTCCAACCATACAATTCAATGCAGCATAGTTGTTATATCGACCGACTCTCTCCGCAATATCAAGAATCGGCTGAAACAAAGCTTCGTACTTTGGATTCAAGATACGGTATGGAGTAAAAAGAATCTCGACAAAATTTACATTCTGCTTTTTGAAGCAATCGAGCATCAAACGAATATCCTTAACATCTACATGCTCGTCGTTTTCCATGATATGTGTGTAGCTATACGGACTCTTGTTCAAAACAAAATCTTCAAACGACGGGAGGACAATCAGCTTGGAATCAACATCGCTGCCCTCATAGTCTAAGTTGTAGTTTTGAGAACCTTGAAGAAAAATACCAACCCATTCTGGGTGTTTGCCTTTTACTGCTTCGAGGTGTTCAGAAAGCCGTTTCATAACCTTTTCTTTATCACTCATCACAGCACCTCTCTTTCAAAATACAATCTCTTACAATATGCCGGCAGTGCGATGGAACTACTGGTTCGTAAATATCCAAACACACTGCTCGGCATTGATAGTTAATACGCGGGATGCTGTTATGCGACGCTTTCCTCATCCTGCGCTTCTTCCATGTCAGGAGCATACGCTACATCTTTTACAATTCCCTCAAGCACTTTGAATGCAAAATTCTTGTGCTTATATGCTGTGAACTTCGGACGGTTTACGATGCGGCAAACAACGCCCTCTCGTACATGCGACTTACCGATCGGATCTGCACCATCATAGAAGTTTTCGGCAATTTCCTTGACATATTCGCCAGCGTTGACAGCCGTTGGAGATCCGACATCATCAGGAAGCTGAATATAATCAGGAATAATAAATCGAGCGAATAGCGGAACGCACTTAACGCCCATCTGCTCACAACGATAACGCATAAAGTCCGGTGTGTACTCAACAACATCGCCATCTTCATTCGTCATTGTCATTCGATATACATAGAAATCAGACTGCGGAGTAGGTTCATATTCCGTGATCTCGTTTGCTGTGAAAGAGGCATCGCCAATCATTACCGTTGCGCGTGAAATTTTCGGATTTGTTACTTCCTTTACTCCGTCTGGATAACAGCCATAGCTAAACACCGTCTTTTCGCCGTATTGTTTAACAAATTCCTTATCGCCGACTTTTTTATTGTCACAAGATGCCATAATAGGCTGCTTGTCTTGCGTAAAGCCAACAACCTCGTAGTATACAGTTTCACCCTTATGAAGCTTGCCCTCAAAAACCTTGCTATGCTGTTCGCGGAAAGCATTGCTGCCATAAAAGCCGCCGTCAAAATCATCCAGAACGACACGACGAGTACCGGTTACATATCCCCAACTATAAATCGGAGAGCCAATGCGATGTAGGATTTTATCAAACAATGACTTCTTATATCCTTTAAGCGTCGGCAGATATCCGGTTCGCTGAGATGTACCGTGCATTTTCAAAGTAATCTCAACAAGATCGCCTGCGTGGAATGCACCAAGGTTATAAGCAAGCTGCTCCGTGTCAGTATGTTCCGCAAAGAGCGGGGCAATAGGATCGTGATGCTTACGAGTCCTACCCCCCCCAACCACAACGGTACTATTCTTACGACGGGGAATATATTTCTCACAAATTGTAACACCATTCAAAATGGTGATTACATCGCCCTCGCGGAGCTTTGCAATATCTGTGAACCCATTCAGACTGGTCAATGGCATAAACAAACCGTCGCTCTTTTCGCCACGAAGCTTCAACGCCTTAATATTGCGCTTTTCAGGATCGAGATAACCGCCAGCCGGCTTACCGTTTTCATCCTTACGACGAAGCAGGTCGTTCTTCACCGCATACTCAGTACCAAGCTTGCCATCCACAGGGAAATAAACGCCAAGCTCTTCTGGCTTTGTATCCAAACCAACAATTACCGTATTGCCAAAACATTCGCCGCAGAGAAGTCGATCCGCGTTCGTATGCTTGCGCAGATTCTTAATACGAGTTACATATGCTGCGTACATTGATTCACCTCCAATTACTCACTATCAATGATTTGAACGATAGGAACTTTGTCCGACTGATCTGGCGTAGTTGTAACAACGATGCTGGATAGGCTACGAACAATGGCATCAAATGTCGTATCACTATAATCGACCTGCTTAAAAACGATGTTATAGCCATTCTTCAAGAATTGTGCGCATTTTTCATAATGCTCTTTGAGATAGTGGTCATCGTCCAAAATTCGCTGAAGTGTATTTAGATCCGCATATCCGTAGCAATCTACAAAATGCTTATCCAGCTCTTCTACGCTCCTAATACATTCGCCCTCTGTTGTATCGCCATAGTCATCAGCGGAAAGAAGGACTCTTTCTAAAATGGCATCAAATCCTTTTAGAATCGGGAATTCCTGAAGAAGTTTATCATCAAGATTTGGGAATGCTTTATATGCAATGATGTAGCTTGAACTGCTGCTGTTCGTTACAAAGTCTTCTCTAATTTTCATTTCAATTACCTCCGGATATAGTCACTAAAGGCACGGTAGGTAACAAATCTCTTCTTTAGGCCAGCCACGACATCGACAGGGTTAAGATCAAACTGTTTACACACCTCTGTCACATATTCGCTGTCGTATAGCTTCTTGCGTCGCTTATTCACTGCTTTTACCTTTGCAAATACATCACTGCGGGAAACCTTGTACTCTTTTTCGAGATACTTTCCAAGATCGTGCTGCGAATACTCGATAAACTGGCAAATCGGACAAAACTCTTCCGGAGCAGCATAACGATTGTCTGCCTGATCCCAGAAGATATCGAGAAGTGAATCATTGTCATGCTGACTATTCAGCTCTTCTTCACTTTCATTCTCGTAACCAGATTCCAAGATCTTTTTAATCAGCTCTTTGCGCGGAATCTCAAGCAGCTCATCATTGCAGATTGTATGTCCATTTACGCATTCAACCATGCCGGCCTCTTCCAAACTAATATCCCAACCAGATTCCGTTGCGCCACAAATATCACATGTATAGCTGGAGCTACTGGAATTGGTCACAAAATCTTTGCGAAATTTCAAATCGTGTCCTCCTTTTAATGATGGCTAAAACCACGTACCGTAAAATCACAGTTTGGAAGAATATCGTGTTCTAACGCACTGCCAATATCCGTATGGTCTTCATATTCAAGCTCAACCAGATATGGAGCAGAACCAATGTCGTTAAACAACTTCTTGAAAGCATTTTCTACATACTCTTTGATAGCAGCTTTCCGCTCCGGAGAATTATAGAAGTCAGCACCAGTTGCGCCAGGATGAGCTTCCTCCCACTTTTTTCTAAAGGTCGGTTTATCATCAGACCACCAACCATCATTGCCATAACTGAGAATGTAACCTGCCTCACACTCAAACTCATCCTCAAAGCGCTCTCTGATTTTGTCATGAGAGATCGGTTCGCTGTTTGAGAAATCCTTCAGGAGCTGATCGACATAATCAGAGCCGTATCTGTGTCTGAGATCGTCAATCTGTTGTAGACCATCAGCCTTATCCGCAAAAGCGATAATAAAACTGCTGGAGCTACTGTTTGTTACAAAATCGCGTCTAACTTTCATATTTTCACTCCTTGATATTATTTAACAAGCTCCTTATCGCTGCTCAATCGACCATGTGTATCCGCAATACGAACAGCCAGTTTTGATGGCATTCTGAATTGCAAGTACCGCATTGATCGAAGTGTTAATGATAAGATCCTTGTCTTTCTTGGGTGGACGCAAATGCGCCGAAATAACATGATATGCCGCTTTGTTAATTGTTCTAAAAAGGGAAGTGTTACCCGTTCTCTGATTTAATGCTGCGATGTAATCAACTTTAATTTCAGGATGATAATTACCCTTCTCTGTATTACACGCTTTGCACATCGGCTGCATGTTAGAAACACAGTCTTTTCCGCCTTTGCTTTTAGGAATAATATGATCCTTAGTAATCAAAGAACCATCATCTGCGAACAAATTGAAATGTCTACGCTGCGAATCTGGATCGCCACAAAGTTTGAAGTGCGTTCCGACTTTTCCGCAATACGCACATGCAGTACCTTTCTGATAGAAAGTCATATAACGGAGCGAAATCGGATGAACACGAAACCCATCCACTACGATATCAGAATTTTTCTTCCCTTTATCTGTATCAAGAGATAAATATTCTTCCCCGATCATATGAAAAACTTCATCAATCTCGTATCGCTTGTCCTCAATAATCATTTTGCCCCTCCAAAACAAATCAAAAGAAAATATATCCCAATGGATTGCTGAAAATCCTATGACACAGCTCTTTATCCGTTACAGGCTCAATTTTTAATATCGTAAGCCATGATATTTTGTCTTGAAATTTTGTTCGAGCCTCACGAATGGAATTTGCGCGAACATAATACGGATATCTATGTTCGTTGTCCTTTCTGTAATCCGCAAAAACAGCATATAGGTTCATGTCCTTACCCTCCCGATATTCAATCGAGCCAACGATTTTCTAAATACAAAAATCCATAAACACAGCCGGCCATAAAAACCACCCAAGCCAGCCAGAAGAAAATCAAATAAAGCGTTTCCGACTGTTGTACGGATTCAATCACTTCCGTTGGAGTATCGTTTTCGTATAAAGAAGAAGCATTCTTTATTGTCCCATCACTCAATGTAGCAAAGACAGTCCCGACAAGAGATACATCCGTTACATTGTAGTAATACCTTGTGTCACTGTTCTTATAGATATAGTTCCATCGTTGCTTTTCAACACCTGCGTCAGCCAAGCTCAGACGTCGCACTGGCAAAGAGATTGTGCCATATGAAAACGGCTCATCCAAAAACACAATCGTATCCGTAGCAAGATGTTCACTGGAGACATAGTCCCACGAATAATAAACCTCTGTTTCTGTGTATGTATTGCCATTGCTATCTTTCTTTGTAACGGTTCTGGTATGTCTTGTATAATCTTCACGAACCTTTTCGATGTAAATATAGCCATTTCCAATCTCATCGAAAGTTACAGGTGAATCCGTTCTCAGCTCTCCATATAGTAATACATTGCCGAAGTTAGTATCCATACCATATCGGAATTGCGAATGATCCTCAATAATCGTAGCAGTGGCATACTTCTCCGCCGTTTGTGCCGCTCCATACGAAATCTTTCCGCTTATAAATAAACCAAGGCAAAGCAAGACACAGACAATAATTACGCTGAAAAGCAGCTCTCGTTTTTTAATTACCATTGTCAAAGAGATTCTGCGGTGCATCGACTGGCGCACCATAGTCAGCATAGGTCGTTTCAATTCGCTCATATCCAAGAATGCTCAGGATGACATTGTTTGGGAACGACCGGATCATCTTGTTATATGCTCGAACCTGCTCATTATAATTATTGCGATACTGTGCGATCTGGTTTTCCGTCATAGCAAGCTCATTCATAAGCTGCTGATAGTTTTCGTTCGCTTTCAACTCCGGATACGCTTCTGCCACAGCATTGATAGATACTTTCGCCTCATCAATATCACCATTGCTTACGCTGGATCTGGCAGCGGTGATAGCCTCAAGCGTTTTACCCTCATAATCCTGATATGCCTGTACCGCATCCACAAGGTTATAAACCAAATCAACACGACGCTTTTCAGCAACATTGATATTGGCCTGAGCGCCGTTAATCTGCTCTTCCAAAAATACAGCTTTGTTGTTTGCACCAGCAAAGATACCAACAATCAGAAGGATAACGGCAAGAACAATGCCCACGATAATCCATGTAGTTTTATTTTTCATACTGCACCTCGTTCAAATAATTTTTTTAACTGATTCATCAGCTCTTCATCTTCTGTATAAAATGAGTCTCCGTATTTACTTGAAACATAAGCCATTATTTGACCAAATCTCAAATCTGGACATTTGACCTCTCATAAATCTGCAAGCTCATTGCAGAATTTTCGGATTCGCTTTGGATCTCTCATTTAATACAGCTCCTTTTCCACCTTATCACACAGGACTACTTGCGGACGAATCGGGCAACCACCCATGCAAGAATGCTGACACTGACAATTCGGGCAAGAATTTCTGAAATGGCTTCTGAAACTTTCAAACTGTGGACTATTCCAAGCATCTTCGATACTGGCATTGCTAATATCAAAAGCCCAGCGCAGCTCTTGATTATCGAAGCTACAAGGTAGAGCTTTCATATCACTTGTGATATACATGCTCCACCTACTACCCTCGCAAGTATCAATGCTATCGTGGTCGATATTGTGAGTCAGATTCAAAACGGCTGGAATAGAGCAGGAATCAAATCCAATTTTGAAACTGAATTTCTGCGTATCTACGGTATCAAAGAACTGCTTTACGAGCGGGTTATTCACTTGCAGAACATTCGCTTCACTTCCAAGTCCAACGGGTTTGTGAAGAAGAAAAATCACTGCGTTAATGCCAGCAGGAAAGCCATTGTTTTTCAGCCGCATAATCGCTTCTTCAATAGAATTGTTTCCAAGAACATAATGAATGTTCGTTTTTACGCCAGCATCCAAAAGCATCTGAATCGCACGGTATGTATGCTTCTGACGATACCAGGAGATTGCTACTGCACCACAATATCTTTTACACAGATCTACAATCTCATCTGTAAAACCAAGTCCCGAAGAAGTGAAATTCGGCACAATATTGTTCTCCCTACAATACTGCAAAATCTCAGCAAAATTTTCGTGCTGGTCAACATCGCCACGACCACCAAGCGCAAGCTGAAATGTTTTCCCATTACATTCGTCAACAATGCGTTTGAAATTTTCAAGCGTCATATTTGGCTCTTTGGTTTTTAAGCCGTTCTGATAACACTGAACGCCAGACTTAAAGCAAAGACCACTTGCACCGTGGACACAATGTCCCATCACACCGACATCAATCAGTTCTGGGAATGCCGTCATAAACGGATCTACGCCGGTGTCATGTCCATTTTCATCAATCACACCGCTACGAGCATAAAAACCAGTCGTAGGATTAAACATTGCTACAAAACGATTTTTTCTATCAACCTTCTTAATCACCTATTACACCCTCCTTAATATTGACTTCCAAAGATGTTTTTTCGCATCTCGATATTGGCGCTGTCAGCCATTTCTTTTGTCCAGTATTCACCGGCACGAACACGGGCTTTGACGGTCAAACGCTTAATACCCATCTCTGTCATTACGGTCTTAAATCGTTTTGCAAGATTCATAGCAGCCATTTCAGAACCTCTTGCATTTCTTTTGTAGCTATGCTCTGGGACAGAAATGTAAATCACAAGTGATTCTGCTGTTTCGTTCGTATTCTCGATTTTTAGACCATATTCAGCCCATGTTATCATCACAGCCTCACCAAGACCATTCATACAAACACACCCCTTTCGTTATAACTATCCATCGTAATAACAATTTGCTTACCAATCTTTACGCTGCAATATCCGGTAGATAAAATACTTCATCCGCAGACATTCCAGTGAATTCAGTTATCTTCCTAATGGAGCGCTTTGTAGGGGGTTCACCCTTAATCAGAAGACTTCTAACAAGAGATGAACACATGTCCATATCATTAGCAAGCTTTGTTAAAGTGGAATACCCATTATCAAGCGCCCATTTTTTGAAATTTGGATAGCAGATATTTTTCACACCACAAGTACGCTTTTTCTTGTGAATGTTATTTACAATCTGACGAACTCGCTCTCGGCTTATTCCATATTGATCTCCGATTTGCTGCAAAGTAAATCCACAGTCTCTCATGTGCTGCATTTCAGCCATTCTTCGCTGTGATTCAGGTGTTTTGAGACGCATGACAAATTACACTCCAATCATTAGTTGCGCTTGCTTGCAACGAAAAACTCTGTGTTTTTCAGTGAATTATTTTAAGAAATGAACTATGTGTGGGATTGATTTACTACTTCCTATTATCATTCTCCCAGGCATCTATAATTTCTTGCTTTGTGAATGCCCAACCTTTACCGTATGTCTGTGCAGAATATCTGTTAAAGTCCGGCCCAGGCCAACCCCAAACATAAACAAACGTCGTCCCACCATCCGACCAACGCAAAGATTCTGTGCTAATTTCGGTGATTTGCTTTTCAAGCGGATCGCTCTCAATTCTATATGGGGAATAGAGCAGCGAATAGATCTTTTCATGCGACATCACAAGATCACGTAGGTTTACCACCATTTTGTGTTACCTCCTTATATGTAATACCGTTTTCCTTTTACCTTAATAAATCTACCGTGCTTATTAAAATAGCATGTTTTATTTACAACCATTGATGCGTAATGGCTGTTCGTATATTCCAAAAGAACAGACAGCCCATGATCCTCGATGACCTTACCGCACGACAGTAGCAGCGGCGTGTTGAGAACATACTCTTTTACACATTCTTCGCAATACATCATAGATTCCAGATTAGTGCAAACAATATCGTAGATACCTAAAGATCGACCACATTTTTCGCAAAATAGTTCTGCACACCTATAAGGCATACGAGTTTCACTTTGTCTCCATCTTCTGCCACTTCTATTTAACTTTTCCTCTTCTGACTTCCACATATGAATCAGTCATCGCAGCTCTCTACATACAACTCATAGATAGCAATTCCGTTTCGCTCAGAAATGTGCGTTTTACCATCTTCAAACTCTTGTAGGTACATCTTATTTAACTCCGGATCATTAAACTGGTAGATGTTTTCGTTCCTAATTCCAAGCGGCGTTCCGAAAATCCAATCGTCGCAACCACAGTGGAACATGCCGCCAACCATAGCGTTGTGACGAATGCCATCCCACGGCAATTTTGAACACACAGAGTAATAGGTGTCTTTGCCTTTCTTACAAGTCATCACAAAGAAATTCTTAGATACAGCTTTTACAAGCATTGGACTCATCCAGTCATTTACTCTGACCAAATCTCCGATCTTTATCGTATCCAAAATTTCTCTCGTAATATTTTCGTAGTGCTTGTACATCCCACACCTCACTTATCTGAAATTAAGGCATTCCCGCAAGTAATGCGGTCACTGTCTTCTTCTTCGCTTGGCACGAACACAATAACATCCCATCCAGCAGCGACAAGCGGATCTTCAAACTTACGGTAAACATCGTAGTCGGTATATTCCGTGGTCACATCAAATCCATTCTTGATGGCTGCGTTTGTCTGGTGAATCGGCGTAATTTTAACGATAAACTTTTCCTTGTCGAACAACTTTCCAAGCTCTGCCGCATCCAAAATCGTGTCAGCCGTTACCGCAAAATTCAGCGTGTATTTTCTGCCAACAGGCATAGGAAGCTCAGATGCGAGACTTGAAATTTCTGATAGGGACAAGCTCTTTCCGTTGAACTGTTCATTACGCTGTGCCTGATCCGTCGAATTGATACTGAATTGCAGGCCGGCCTCTCCACCATACACATTGTTCTTGATGCGACACCACTCCATGATGAATTGTTTCAGATTGACATTTGCTTTCGGAAGCATAGTTGAAACAACAGGATGAATTGTATCTGCTGTAATGAACCGATGTACCAACGACTTCAAATCAAATTCAGCAAACGGAAGAACGGCGTCGTTGAATGTAGGCTCGCCCATACGAGCAAAATGAACATTAAAGCGATTAGTATGTGTCACTTGCTCATTTGCAAGAATTGTCTCGATTTCATAGGTCAGTTCTTCACGCGATACATTTCCGTGGAATCCATATTTCGGGCAATCGCAAAACTGGCAATTCATCGGGCAGCCTTTCTGAGTGCTGATAGTAGCAACCCATTTATCCGCCAGATCAACCTTGTGATGCTGAACGCCATTGATTTCCTTGTTCAAGCCAAGAAAACTTGCTTTGATATTGTTTTCCTTGCCATAATCGCCAACCGTCAAAAATTCAAGCTGCTTATTCTTATCAACATAGATTTTGCCGGTATGCGTTTCTACAATCCTCATTCTGCCTCGCCTTTCTGTTTTTGAAGTTTATCCGCCAGAGCATAGAATTTGTTTGGTAATGGGATAATTGTTAGAAGCGTATTCCCTCGAAAGAGATATACATATCTGTGATAAATGCGGACATTATTTGCATTGCCATTTGACAGATACAGCTTATCAAGATATCGACATAAACCACCTTTTGCCTCAGAATGAGTAACCCCATACTCAAGCGCCCTTTGCGCATTCTTATCGGCAATTTTCTTGCTCAATCCAATTCGCTCTTTCGTTCTCTTTACACTGTGATTCGTCATAACAACATCTGGCATTAGAACGCTCCTTCCATATACTGCTGCAGTCCGGACACAGCATTACTCATGCCAGCGATGCGACCTTGTAGAGACTCGATTGTCTTCTGGATTTCATCTTTGTCCTTTGCAATGTAGTATCCACGCCCACTGGAACAAATCGGATCACCATTTGTACGAGCGGCGTTTACAAGCCGTCTCACTTCAACGCTCGACACACAAAATGCAGCAGCAATAGCAGAACCGCAAATAGGATGACTGCGACCATCAGAATGCGTCATAATATATTTTGTAACCAAGTCCATAAACGAACCTCCGGATATAATGATAGGGCGGCGGGTGTCCGCCGCCCTACTTAACTACCCACTTATTTCGTGGTTTGCTTACTTTTGGGTTGGAGTTTTACTGATTTTCCAGAGCGTCACCGATAGGCTTATAACGATCAGAGTTCAGCGTTTCAAGCAAGCACTCATACGGATCGGTTTGACCGCTCATCACCATCTTTGCGATGTTCGGGCTAAAACCGCTTACAAGCACAACTCCCATCTCGTTTTCCTTAATAGGAATAGTATTCGTGCGGCTATTCACATTCCAGAACACAAGCCTTGGTAACTTATACCCAGCGTCCTCGTAGCGCTTTGCAATCTTGTCAAACAGACGAGAATCAACACTACCACGAGTATATCGGCTTCCGCCATTCGATGTTGCGCAGTAGTCAAACTCCATATCGGAAATAATAAGGATGTTTGCGGGAAGGTCGCTCTGTTCCATATTGTTTTTCTTTGCCGTAGTCAGGATAAGATCAAACACCGCTTCGATATTTGTGTTTGCTACCTCGCTGTGTTTAAGCGCAATCTGAATCTTCTCACGGAGATTCTTACCCTTACTCAAATCGACGAGCTGAGGACGCTCAGAAAATGTAATGTAATTATCCTTGAACTGACCAGAGGAACGCTCTGCGAAATAAATTGCAAGCGCGTTTGCCACAGCCAGCGCAGTAACATTGCCGCCGCCAACATTCACGGTCATACTGCCGCTGCCATCCGCAACAACAATTGTATTGCCGCATCCGTTTACGGTATCGGGAAGCGCGTTCCAAAGAGCTTCAAGCGTCTTATCCGTAGGCTTCAGACCACGCCAACCATCGCTATACTTTGCAACAATGTCATGCGGGAAAAGCGTAGACGCATTGATTTTCGTTTCGCCCTTTTCCAAACGGGATAGGAAATCACGGCGACGATCTTCGTCGTTACGAAGGAACGCAGAGTTGTAAATCAGATTTGCACGAGACGGGACAGCTTCATACGCAATCTCATCCCAACGCTTTTCGGACATTTTCTTCTCCACGATATCCAGCTTAGAACGCAGCTTGGACAGCACCTTACGGTAGTCGCGCTCAGAAATGCCCATAAACTTGTAAATCTGCTTAGCATAACGCTTTGCGTCAGCGGAATGAGCATTCGCAGACGGAAGCCACTTTGTGAGAAGAGAAATACCATTGCCATCACTCAAGTTCTGAATGTCCTCGCGGAGCTGCTGCGCAATGATGTTCAGTACATTAGGTGCAAGCTTTGTATCAAACAAACACCACAGGTCATCATAGCGTCCATACTCAGGAACGAGAGGAAGCAGCGGAATGATGTATTCCGGATTTTCCTCAGCCATGCGCTGAAACACAATGCGGAACAAACGGCGTTCACCAAGACCTCCACGAACATCACGCGCAAAGAACAGCCATTTCATTGCCGTGACCTTATCCTCAAAAAACGCTCTGACAAAACGATTTGCAATATCGTTCGGGGACGCTTTACGAAGAGATGCGACGGCAAAGTTGAGATCCAACAGTTCCTTGCCAGTAGTGCGATAGCCAATAGCACCGTTCTCAGTAACAGAAACATTGAACTCATCGTTCAAAGTGCTTTTCATAGCAGACATAAAACCACTCATACCTACTTCCTCCTTGAATTGTTTAACTAATTTCTTTTCGCTTGAAATAGCCTTCAAGACACCATTTCACACTCGATGCTGTTTGTGTCTTAAAGGAGGGGGCGAGACGCAAAAGAAATCCGCTTATCAGGCCAAATACTTTACTTACAAATTGCTGTGTGCGTCTCATACCGTTACTACCAACTTTATAAGGGGCTGTTTGAACGGAAAAGTCAACTCTATACCCGTGGAACGGCAGGTAGGAATCGAACCTACGATTGGCAGCTTGGATTGTGAAATAGCTGTTAGCGAAAATCCACTTTTCGCATTTGTATGGCTGCTGTGTTACCGCTTCACCACTGCCGTATATAGATGCCCGTCTCTCCGAGCTGTCACCATTTCTACCCTTTTGTCGTGTCGGTTTAGAATGGTTTAAGCAGTCATTCACGTTGAGCCAGGGGCAGGAATCGAACCTGCAACCACGGGTTTAACAGACCAAAAGAAAATTGCTGTAAGCGGCTTAACAAGTCGCGTTATTACGCGCTCTACCAGTTGAGCTACCCTGGCATTTGGGGCGGTGAAGCTGACTCGAACAGCTCTGTATTGTAAAACTACTTCTGCCAGACGTTCCATGCACCGCAGCGCTACGATACAAGTTCTTCAACAGCCCTGATTTTACTCACTCACACCACATTTATTTCAGTGAGACACCGCATAAGCTCGTGCGGTCAGAATCGAACTGACATATACCAATCGTATCCACGGTGTACTTTCGCAGATGTTACGCACGAATATAGACGCAGAGGGGAGGACTCGAACCTCCGACACTCGGATTCCTTTAACATTGCTGTTAGTGCTAATGCTTAGCACATTTTTTTGTCTGATGCTCTACCGACTGAGCTACCTCTGCATTTTCTATTACATCTTCCCGAAAAAATTGTAGATTGCTCACCATTTCGAGAAGATTATTTAACGGCTTTTGAGAGCTGCGGGAATCGAACCCGTAAGCAGAAAAATTCCAGTTTTCTTAAAGAACATTGCTGTAAGTGTTCGCCGTTCAATACACCTTAAAGCTGCCATCCAGACGCTCTCATTTGTGCCGTACTTGCACGGCAGTAGTGGTCTATCCCACCGTCACACAAAGAAGGAGATGAAAGCCGATCATCACAACGGCTGGTGCTGATGATGGGAGTCGAACCCATAATCCACAATCGGCGGGGGATTTTAAGTCCCCCATGTATACCAATTCCATCACATCAGCATATATCAAGCAAGGTATAGGCCACGCTCCCATACAACAGAAACCAATCTGTTTTGTATTCGCATTCCTGCCATGCAGTTACCGTGAAGAAAGCGGACAAAATAATCAATGATTGCCGGCTTCGATTGCGAACAGACTTTCTCTTTGTCTACTTGCTTTTGTTGGCGGAGTAGACAGGACTTGAACCTGCACATCGTTTCCGATTACTGGCAGTTTAGCAAACTGCTTCCTTACCAATTAGGATTACTACTCCATATCGCACCACAAGACGCTTATCTGTCAAATTTCAAGTTTGATTTTATGAGATTGCTGTTTGCGTCTTTTCAACCTACTTAATCCTGCTGTTCCGCAGGGGCAAGAGTTACACCCTTTGCCTTATACCAGATCTTCGTCCCATCTTCATAGAAGATAAGATACGGGAACTCGCTGTTTCCAGCATCAACTCTCTGAACCACACCATGACCATATTTCTTATCGAAAACACGATCACCAACATTGAACTTCAGCTTCACGATGTTATTCCTCCAAGTTTTATTTCACACGACACATGTACGATATAACCCAAATATATGTAAGAAAATTGCTGTTTGCGTCGTTACAAGTAGCTATTAGGCTACTGGCTGACTTTCTGTTTCCGGAACTTCCAGAAGTTTTGCAAAATTTGCAATGAGTGCAGTATTGTGTGTGCGATTCTTGCTGAGCGCCTGTCGCGTACACGCAAGCTCAGCAGAATACTTATCAATTTCTGCAACCGTGTCATCAATTTCTTGGTTGACCAGCTCCAAACCAGAAATTGTTCTCGTCACAATATCAACCGCTACTTCTGCCTGTGCAGTCAATTCTTGTAGCTTCACTTTCTTATCCGCAAGGATATCACGAACCTTATTTTTCATTCACATCCTCCGATCAGTCAACACCGTCAATGCTGACGATTGCTCCAGAACCAGATACAGTAGGAAGCTCACCATTCCAACGCTCATACTTGATCTTCTCGATCAGATTCGGGGTGAGGGATGCGGCAATCTCACGGTTTGCCTGAGCTTCTGCCTCTGCCTCAATGCGCGTTACCTCAGCCTTTGCATTTGCATCAATGATCTGTTTCTCAGCATTGATTTCGGCAACCTGACGATCCTTTTCGGCCTGCACCTTTGCAGTCTGAGCTTCAATGTTTGCAAGCTCAAGCTCCTGCTGTGCAGTAACCTTTTTCTGGATAGCTGCCGCTGTTTCGTCATCCACACTGATATCGGTGAAATTAACCGTGTCAATGATGATGCCATACTTATCGAACTTATCACGCAAATAGGTGTCCAACTCGGCATTGATCTCTGTGCGCTTGTCACCGAAGATATCTGTGACGGGGTAATTGGCGGAGACTTCCTGCGTCCAAGCAATAATCTTAGGCTTGAAAAATGTATCCTTGATCTGTTCACCAGACTTGCCCTTAAAAGTCGTAAATGTTTCAGCAACACGCGCTTCGTCAAATCTGTAAGAGAACTCAAGATTTACGCGAACAGTCTTACCATCGGACGTCGGAATAGAAAAGCTCTCATCGTTCGGAGAGTCGCCCTTTTCCTCGCTTGTAAGGTAGGACTGCTCCAAACCGATAGAATAGGTAGTCACTTTCTTTGTAGGCGCTACAAGATGCCAGCCCTGACTCAGAACCTCACCATCAACACCGCCGTTCATGTTGTACACAACGCCAACATAACCAGTAGGGACGCGCGATGTGCAGCTAAAGCCGAGAATCACGCCACCAAAAATGATGATCGCCAAAACGATAGCACCAACGAAGCCATTCTTTCTCATAGGTTATTTTTCTTCCTTATCTTCAATTTTTTCATCTTTTTCATCCTTTGACATCGCATCGGAAGCATCTTTCAAAAGTCTGTTGGATAGCTTACCGATAGGAATAAACCCAAAGGATAGTAGCAGCCACAAAAGAGCTGCGCCCACAAACACGAGAAGAACAAATATGGGCATTACTCGTTCTCCTTATCATCCTTAGCCTGCGGCTTATGATCCTTCTGATAATCACAGTCCGTAGGCTTGAGAACCGCGACATAATCATCGCCATTGGTATAGGACGAAAGCGGACGAACCTTTCCAGGCTCTTGGTTGCGTCTGCAACCGCACTTGTAAAAGTTGAGGAACTTACAGCCATTACAGGTCAAAGCCTTATCAACCCAGAAGTAACCGCTGTCGTTTCGCTTGTTAGCCATTTCATACACTCCTTAAATTAAGTTAGGATACGGCGAGGCGATTTCGGGGCTGCAAAAATGGAAACAACACTTGTGTTACCCCCCCGCATCTGAGGTATCCAGCAGAGATCTTCCGCACATAGGACAGTAACGAATACGCATTTGCCGTCCAGCGGTATCATGGAAGATATTCGTTCCAACCTCAATATGTGCGTTCTGATAGCTTCCGTGAGGACTTCCGTGGCTATCGTAAGCCCAGAAAGCACGAGCTTTCTTGCAATACTGACACCCAACCAATCGCATCACCCCTCTCTCATTCATAAGATTAGCTTTGTATCCGCTCAGGAGTTGAACCTGCTCTCAACTGCGTTTCACCGGAAACTATTCGGACATATCTTGTTTAGCTAATTCCTATGTAAAACCTAAAAGGCTTTTCGCCTTTTAAGCTTCCTCGTTGGAGGTGCTATCAGAAAAGAAATGCTGCTTGAAACCTTGATATTCGTGCAAACGCTTGTGCGCTACAGAAACAGATGGATAATTTTCATTAAACAGCTCTTCAAGAAGCGGGATGTTACCAGCCTCAATTCCACCGTTTTCCTGTTCATACTCATGCGCACGGCTGAATATGCCAGACCAATACACCTTATCGTAATTAAAGATGTTTGCCTCTTCATTGCCAGCCAGACCGAAATTGCGAATGAAGATTCTCATTACTTTAGGCACATCTACATGTGTCGAGCGGGCAGTGCGGAACAGCCATTCGGACGTTGTATACTTCAAACGAATGACACCCTTTGCCTGAGATTCGTAATCAACCGCGTCACGATAATCGCAAAGATACGCCATAATCGTGCTATTCGGAACGATTGTTCGATCTCTGAATTTTACACAATCGTCTTTAATATCATCTTTCTTGACTTGAAGTGCATCTTCGAGGCGTAAACCAAGCCACGCAAAGTAAATGGCGGAGATTTGAAGAGCAAAAACGCTATCATCAACTTTCTCAGCAGCCCACAAGGTAGATTCAATCGCAGATTGTAACGACTCAAAATCCTTGAAATACTTGCTGTCGTAAACATGATTTGCGTTAATTACATTGTATCGAACGGCATAAAGGTTATCGACATACTCTTTTTCAAGAGCGCCCTTTTCTCGCAGCCACTTCAAATACCTCCCGATTCGGCTTTTTGTAGGAAGCAGGACATTGGGGCTTGTGATATTCAGCTTTGAGATCAGTTCAATATATTCTGCTTTTGAATACCCATCTTCCAGATTCTTTCCGATTTCACCCTCTGCCTTTGCGACACGCCCCCAAAATGCAATTACCGCATTTGCGGATTGTTCAGATACCTTTGCAGTATCAGAGGCAATATACTGGCTACGGTAACTACTGTTATCCACGCGCCACCCTCCTATTCAAATTATAAGTTGTTTAACTTGTTCCTTACAAGTGATAGTATAGCGCAGCGGAAGCCGTTTGTCAATAGGAAATTGCTAAATAAGTTTTATTTTTTTGCTTCGCGCCACGCCATATATTTCTCGTGATAATATGTAGAATAGTCATCGTCTAATCCACAACAACCACATTGAAAAAACCTGTCCAATACAGCAGCAATCTCATCATTGCTGGCCTGAACAAAAACACGATCACGAAATGTCGTTCCATCAAACGGGAATACATCAACATAAGCAATGATGCGAATTTGCGCCGGCTGAACATTAAAAGAGAACCCAGCAGAAACTTGTTTTACAATCTGCTCATATAATGCGTCATGAGGGAATGCCATTCTTCGACATACGGCGTTCATGATGTCCAAAAGAAAATCTCCCCATAATACCCCAAAGTACGGAAGAACAATCTTATCGGGCTGTGCGCTTTCCATACCAAAATCCTCTGCTCTCATCTTATACTGCTCTGAACCGTTTAATACATTCATCCTGATACACACCCTCCAATATTGATTATCATGTTGACAACCGTGAAAATATGGTCTATAATTTCAACCATAGCGATAATATCTTATCGACACTACGCAGTATAGCAGAATATCTTATCGCTGTCAATAGAAAAGCGTGAAAATATTATCTGCATTGGAGGACAACCATATGGAATCAATTTTGTATCTTAGAATAAAGGAGCTTTGCGCTGAGCGCGGGATCACTATGGCAAAATTGGAAGAAGATCTCGGAATCGGGACATCCTTAATCCGCAAATGGAAAACAAACACTTCACCATCTATTGATAAAGTTAAGATCATTGCAAAATACTTTGGCGTTTCGTCTGATTACTTAATTGGACTATCAGACATTCCGTCATCTGCGGAAGAACTGCTATCGGACGATGATTTTGTATCCTTGCAGCGAGCAAAATCAAAAATGTCAGCGCAAGATCGTGAAAAAATGATGAAGATGATCCGTCTTGGCTTTGAATATGCCTTTAAGGACGAGAATTAGTCCGCTTTATTGGACACCGAATATGATATACTACATCCCACTGGAGGTATATATCCGTGATTAGATATCCTTACATATACAATCAAGTATTGCAAGTGTATAGGGGAATGGACAGCATTTCATTCCCAATTTGCACCTGCGATATCCTTGCACAGTTACCAAACTGTAGAGCGCTGACCTATCAGGAATTTGCTTCAATCAACCAGTGTACCGTTCGGGATGTAATCATTCTGTGTGAAAGCAAGTCTGGATGTACGCACTATGACATTGCGAATGACCGTTATCTCATCCTGTGGAATGAAGATTGTGCTGATAACAATGTCGATGGAAGAAGATTATGGACAAAAGCACATGAGCTTGGGCATGTCATACTAAAACACCTCCCACTCGTTGCAGAGCCAATGCTCGCGGAAAACGGCTTTAATAACCTAACCGCTCCGGAATTTGAGGCTGAAGCAGATCAATTTGCAGCCACATTACTTTGCCCTATGCCGCTATATGAAACGCTTGGCATTGAATCTTCGTCAGATATCAAGCGTGTATTCGGTCTATCCAAAGAAGCGTCAGAACACCGCTGGTCTGAATATGTGAAATGGACAAGATATCACCGAAAAACCGCCTGGGAAAACGACATGCGCCGTGTATATCTCCAGAAGAGAATTGCTAACTAACCCTACTGAAGACTCCACCGCAGCACTCACGAAGAATAGCTTCGCATGTCTGTCCGAGTTGAACAGTGCCATGACAAATCGGCTGTCCGTTAGCTGATATCACATATTTTCCATCTCTCACAGAAACCGTCCAGATATCCCTCATCCGCTGCGTTACACCATTCACTTTACACATTCTTACGAAAGTCTCTTCCATATATGTTCTCTTTCCGCCTCCCCATTTGGGGAGGCTTTTTTATTCGATTTTTCTTGACGCTTCCAGCTCTTTTGCCAATTCCTTATGCGCTTCAGCTATTGTATCTGCCGACAAAACGAACCGCCCCATAGCGTCAACAACCTCAATATGTCCTCCGCGATGGATGAAAGAGTAGCCCATATGACACCTCCGATATTGATTTGCTAATTCCTTTACTAAGATAAAAGACTTTTTGTGTCCTCCAATATATCTACCCACAAGATATTGTACTTGCTTACCGCATCATGCAATTTCTTGTTCGCCCCATCGGATATGGAACTTCCCATTCTCATCCATCTCGCGCGACATCAGAGCAGACAAGAGATTGTAGTCCACGCCGAACCGATTATAGATTTCATCCAAGTCGGTGTCTTTTCCGCGCATGAACATATTGATCTTTTCCTTAGCGAGTACCATTTGCATCTGGTTTGACTCAATACTACCAAGATAGGTAACAAAATAAATATCCTTCATCCGCTCAGAAGTAAAACGAATAAAGCGCATATAAAACTGGCTCATCCGAGAATTGTTGTAGTGCAGCTCAGGAATTATTACCTTATCCACATATTCAAAGCTTACAGAACTCGGCAAGCTTTGCTGTGTACAAAGTAGGATTCCATTCTTGCTTTCTTTTAATGTCTTGCGCAACGCTCTACGCTTTGCAAGCGTGGTTGTAGATCCAGTAACAACAAACAAAGGTCTGTCTGGCATAATCTCTCGAATTGCCTTTGCATAGGCATCAACAACAACCTTGTGCCGTACACCGATAGCCACGATTTCTCCGCTCATGCTCTGCAGCATCTCAATCACCTTTGCAATTTTCGTCGGCAAACCGCCGTCGTACTCACGAATTGTATTAGGGGCTGCACTGATTCTAAGCAATAGCGTAATTTGCTGAATAAGCCGCATCATGGAATCCTTACGAGAATTTCCGGTCGAAGCGAAATAATTGCCACGCATAACATGAAATTCTTCAATCGCTTTGGTGTAAACTGCACGTTCGCTTTCCGTAAAACGAACAGGAACTTGATGAATACGCTTGATATCTCTGCCAGAGATTTCTTCCAGCGTCCGTGTAATCACAAATCTGGAAAGAATGTTATCCAATTCGTCCGCATTATAAATATCTTGCGTTCTCTGTCCAACACCAAAGACCGTAATCTTCTCCGGAAGGTGAGAATCCGCAAAAAGGTTATACCCCTTGTGATATGCGGGGATAGGCTGTCCATAATACGGATTCCCGTACACATGAAGCCCTTCTTCAACACCGTCTTTCTTACTGGCTCGGTCATAATGATAAATCGTATCGCACCAAGAAATCATGTTGAACGAATTGTTGTAGGCCAATTCCAACTGCGGCGCAAACTCACTGATATTATTCCGCGTACTTGTACCAGTCATCTCCAGCTTGAAACGGCAGCGACGAAAACAATCCAGCACAGACTTCGTGCGCAAACTGGATGGATTCGTCATCTCGTCGCTCTCATCAAAGCAGAGTGCAATATTTTGATTATGAATCCTTACCCAGCGCTTTACTTGTTTGCGATATTTGCCAAGCTTGTTCAGTGTGATGAGGACAAAATCTCCACGCTGCACCTTATCAAGATCAGCAAGCTTGTTCACCATGATATATCTGATTCCAAAATTAGGGAGCATGACATCCCATGTGTTCTTGATTGAGATTGCGGAAGAGACAACAAATGTGCAAAACGCATTTTGTCGCTCCGTTCGGTACTGACCAATGGCAATGCCGGCAAGTGTCTTGCCGCAACCCTGTTCCCACTGCAAAAGAGCATACCGCTTTTGCAGTACAAGATTGATGTCGTGCTTTTGCAAATCGTTCAGCATAATATCTTCCTCATTTTCTTCATCATGCAGAACAAAACCATCCAACCACGACTTAATGTCGGCATCCTCAATCATTTCAGAAAACTTTTGCTGTTCAACACTGTATTCATGCTGCTTGCGGCGCATAAGCCGAGCATAACGCCCATACTGCTCAGTATCTTCTTCACTGATAGCAATATCATAAATCGGAGTAGGCTTTTTCATCTCATCCGATAATTGACGCGCCATTTTAGGGCTATATGCCTTATACACAAGATCATAGTCTCGTTTCACAAGGCAAATCTTGTCCTCATACCGAGCGGGGTGCTGATGCTTTACGACATTCCGCAAATAGGCCAGCACTTTTGCTTCTGTTAGACGAACACGACACCACTCATCATAAGACATACTTTCTGGCTGCTTCTCCGTATAGTAACGGTTAAGATATTCACAGCATTTCGTGTATTTTTCTTTTAGATTTGGATGCGTTTTAATTGTGTATAGGTATTTCTTCACCTTGTACAAAAACTCAGCGGACGAATCATGATCTCTTGCGAGTTCCAGTAAAATGTGAGAGCGATTTTTTACGAATACTGCCTGAGCATCTGCTACGATCTGTTCGCGAACCTTTCTGACCATAGCTGCGTTCATGCTATCCACTTGCAAAGTCATCTTTGTGGAATACGGCTTCTGCGTCCATCCATCCATATCACTATTACGCTGCCAAAACTGCACCTTTGTTTCGTAATCGGCAACACCCATTGATGCGAAAGTATCTGCACGAAGCATAAACTGACCAAGAAAACTGAAATGCTTTTCCATCTCCTTAATCAATCCGCTGTCACTAAAGTCATCCGCCAGAAATGACTTCGGGACAACGAGCGCCATAATGCCCATAGGTTTCAGCAAAGCCGCAGCTTTCTGGCAATAGTAAAGCTGAGAAAGAATCTGTGCGCCATCCACCCACCAACGAAGATTGAAAGGTGGATTTCCAACAACATAGTCCAGCTTGATACCAGGCTCATAACTGCGAATATCTCCACAGGTCAAATTTGCTTTTGGATATAGATAATGCGCAACCTTATAAGCTTTCGCATCCAATTCGCAACCATAAGCGTTTGCTTCCATTGGTGCATAATTGAAAAAATTGCCCATTCCACATGTCAGATCTGCAAAAACATCCTGATTGCCCAACGATAGACAATCCATGATAAATTTGCACACGCTATCCGGTGTGAAAAATTGCCCATTTTCAATTTCTTTCTTTGCGCTGGAGTATTCGGAATAACTGCTGTAATCAGAATAGCGCAGACCATGCAATCCGCCATCACCAGTGTAAGCGTTATAGATATCCTCGCAGGTGATACCAGAAGACTCAGCCAAATCGTTATCTACAAGATAAAGAATCTTATCATTTAATTCGCGGCGACTATCTTGTGGAATCGACTGACCTAAATATTTGTATTTCATGCTACACCTCCAATACACTATAACTACCCACTGATATATTGATTTGCTTACTTCTTTTTAAGGCGAATCACAAACACATCAAAAAATGTATTGCAGCTCTCAATCTCGCGATCTGCCAAAGATACAACAGAACGAAGAACCTCTCCGATAAAACCGCAGGCGACCTCTTTTTCGCCATCATAAACGGACAATCCATTACAGAAACACAAAATGTTGTTATACTTCAAATCTCGCAGACGGCTACCCTCTGCAACACGAAGAAAACAATCATCCGTACAGCAAAGAGCCTTGTTTTTCTCACAGCTTGTAATACACTTTCCCATATATACCTCCTAATCGTCCTGACATAGCGCCATAAACGCCGGTTTGGATTTTTCCTTGATTTCCCTCCACACATCGTCCATCGCAAGTTCATGTGTGAAAACCGGTCGCTGTAAAAGCTGCTCCACATAAGTCTGAAACTCCGAAAAGTCACACATCAATACGCCAGTATAAGCCGATACGATAAGCCGTTCTTGTTTCGTCATAATATACCTCCATTAAAGTTCGTTTCCAAGAAATGTTTCTGCAAACTCACGGGCGAATGCCTCACTGGTAAAGCGAATATCCACGCGACCGTTTTTGAAACATTTGACACTCTTCAGCTTCTCCAAGCCAAGCTGCATTTCCGTGTTATAGGTTGTCCAATTATATCCAAGCAAGGTATTAAGAGTCCAAGGAATGCTGCTGGTATCGCCACACTCAAAATATGCCAGAGCGCGAATAATATTTTTCATTCCATCGGTAAGCTGAATCTCATGTTCACCGTGGTAATACTCTTCGTGCCAGCTATCAAAGCTGCAAGCATAGTGAGAAAAGGAAATGACCGCCTTTTTCTGCTCATAACACTTATTCCCGTAATACCTGTTCCAAGCGGCATCATGAGCTTTCTGCTTCAACTCGTTCAGCGCCTTTTCCTGGAACGAGAAGCCGCCAAGCTGAATGAAAATCTGATCGAGAATATCTTCGTACTTCAACTCCGTGTTTTCTACCGCACCATAATATTCTTTGTATTCAGCGCTGTTATACGACGAATAGCGATCTGGCTCTTTCGGAAGAAGCACTTCTTCAATTTTGTCCGTTTCCAACGAAACCTTATATGTTCTCTCGAAGTAGGAAACAAGGGCGCTAATAAGAACACGGTGCGAATTACGCAAGCTGTTCGTGATATCATGAGCGTGTACGCTATCCCCAAGGAAAAACGACCTGTCATACATCTCATCTTTAGGAACAACACGAGAGATAATCGACTGCTGCTCATTCAAAGATTCTTCGACATATTGCCGCAAAGACTTCAATGCTGCACGACCTTTGACATAAGCCTCGTGATAAGCCATGCAAAATTCACGATCATGCTCCGAAATACGAGCGTCTGCTTTTACCTCAATGCTATTAAACTTATCAAGTAAACTCATATACAACCTCCATTATCTACTCTCATTTACAGCCTGACGATATGCACGGTACGGATTACAGTTTTCCGCGTACCATTTTGCATACGCCGTTTTACAACCATCATAAGTCAGCTTGACTACCAGAAAAACAAAACACAGTACAGCCAATGTTCGTACCTCCTATGTTTTCATTTGAGATCGGAGCGGGCATTGCTGCCAGTCTCAATCTCATACTGATCTGCAACCCGCTCGCCGCCTGGAAAACGATAGACTGGAAATTCGCCGTAGTCCAAGCTAACCAGAACGCCGATATACCCATCGTATGTTTTAACATACTGCGGGAACTTCTGCGGAATCAGCTCATAATCAGATGCCTGTTCTGCTGTCAGAGGATTTTCATAATCAATATACCCATACGCCAGCCGACCGACCGCAGGACAAAACATCCGTCCATCATATGTGTCAAAATTTTCAACAGTAACCACCTTGTTATCAGATGGCTTCGGAAAAGCACCAGGGGTAAGCGGACGCTGCGTACTAAAATATCTCATTTCAGACCTCCATCCTTTTTTGCAAATCGAACCAAATCAACCGTAGGAATCAGATACCCGATGTTTTTCGCATACTTCTTCATGAAGTACACCTTTCCGCCTCGCTGCACAATCCGTCCATCGAACCCTTTATAGGTCATCCGCTTTCCATCAAGCTTTTCTGCGATGACCTTTGCATCGGATTCCAGCTTGTCGTTATTCCACGCAACAGTAAACTGGACTGCAACATCCAGTGCGTCACAATCCATAAAGCGCTTTACCATCAGAGAAAGAACAGCACTGCAAATCTCAACCCGTTTCTTCGGCGTATGGCGCTTGTTAAATGTAAGCGTAAAATAGGTGTAGTCTCTATCGTCATCAGAATGGATGCGATGCGTCATGTAGAGGGAGTTACACCAAAAGAACAAATCCCAATCGGTACTGTCAAAGCAGAGTCTCTTTTCCAGCTCCTTATCATACTGGAAACAAACATATTCCTTTGCAATAGCGTCCATAACGCCGTGCATAAAAGCATTAGCAGCTTCAACGCTCATATCGGCAACGCTGATCTGAAAACGCAGGCTATGAAGATCCTCTTCGGCATATCCATTTTCAATCAGCCAATCAATATCGGCTGGCAGATAAGAACGATCATGTCTGATAGTCATAAAAAAACACCCTTTCGTATTTCAAGTAGTCTCTTCACTATAACTACCTTGTAAAAACCATATTTGCTCACCAAAGCACAAAAAAAGACGCTGGAAAAATCCAGCGTCTTTCGCGTTGTATTTAGTTAATCGTAGATGAAGTTTTCTCGTCCGATATACTCACCAGCCACATAATCCTCGTCGGAAACACCGGAATACCAGACTAAATCCCCGTGCTTTTCTATCTTAGAAATCAGGCGTGTCATGCAATCCTCTTCGTCAAATCCGCCGACCTCAATTTCTTCATCATCAGCATATCTGCCAATCATTTTCCACGGATATAAGACTTTCATAATACTCTCCTTACTGCCAGAGACTTTCAATCCCAAAGCTGAAACGAATAGCCTCATCTTTCAGGCCGCTCAAAAATACGGTATCTGCCAGTGCATTCATTGCGGAAAAGATTTTTAACTCGCGCCCACGAAGGGAAGAAAGACGTCGCAGCTCCATCGAAACGACCACATTCGGTCTGGACTGAGACGGCTTGTCAATGTCAACACAAACGACCTCCATGCTATGATCGTTCATCCACTGAGCTGCAAGCTTTAGCTTTTCATATCGCTGCATCTTCGACAGATCAGCAACTCTTCCATTGAAAAATTCGTTGTCAGAAAGAATACGATCAAGCTCTTCGTCATCAAAAAAATCTCTTACATCGACATCAGACTGCTTTGAACGCTCCAGCTTCTCCTGATATTCTTCCTCAGCCTTTTTCTTGGCCTGCTCAATCCGTTCACCAAAAGTCACTCGAATCACCTTGTTTCCGTTCATGTTACCTCCGCATTATATCATCATTTCCGTTTTACTTCAAGAATTGCTTAGGCATCTTCTCCCATAAAAGTCACGCCGATAAGCCTTGCAAAATCATTCCGTAGGGTGCGTACCTCGTCCATGCGCTTGCAGACCTCCACAGCATTCTGCGGGCGCACATCCGCATATTTCTCTTTCAAAAACTTGTACTCATTATGTAACGCTGTCGTTACAGTGTCTATCTCTTCTCGTGTAAGCTCTACGGTATAAGCCAGACATTTCGATTTCATCGCAACCCCTCCATTACGCAATTTCTTTTATGGCGCGAACGATACGCGCTCGTTGTGTATTTTCGACTTTCGTGTAAACTGCCTCACCGTTTCCAAATACAGCAGAACAATAAACCTCATCAAACCCATATTCTTTCGCAAGCATTTTCAAAATTCGATTGATCTTATTGATCTCGCTGTTATACCGGCGAATTGCTACGCTACGGCATACATCAAAGTAATAATGGCAATCGTCATTATCATACTCATTCGGATCATGCTTTTCCTCCACATAAAACTGAACCCCATAATACTTTCCGCCCATAGTTGAAATAGAATGAAATTCAAGCTTTGCATTTGCGTCATTTAGCCGCGTCTCCATCTCTTCCACGAACTCAAACGCCGCCACCTCATCCAGATATGCTTTTCGCTCTGTGGTTGCGCCGCAAATAGGACACACACCATCTTCTCCATATGTATTGCAAGCTGGACAATAATCCACCTCAGAAACGAAATCTCTCACATAGAGAGGGAAATTCCTCATCGTATTAAAGTTTGGCATCGACATATTACCGCCTCCTATTATATCTACCCATTCAAATAGGCTTTTGCCCACCGAAATGTAATTTTTCTGCCGACTGCCCAATAGGGCAGTTTCGTCTTACTTTCCAAAGACTCGTCAGGGCAGTTTTACCATACAGCTCTCCAGCCAGGCTGAGCGATCTGCTCATCAAGCTCACGCTCACGCTGCTCCGCTTCGACCAGCTCGCTTTCCTCTGCAAAATCAGACGAGTCAAGATCATAAACTTCGACACCGACATCGGCATCGGAATACACCGCCTGCACCATCCCGCCGTGAACTTTAATAGCAATATTGGCATCAAGCTCTTTTTCTTCAATGCGCCATGCCTCTACATCAGAACCGTCTCGAATAGAAGCATTCATATCAGAAAACTCGCAGCAAGAATCGTCGGTCTGATTTTCAGTATCGAAATTCCAGCTTTCGATAGTCTTCTCATAAATCTTTCTCATTTCGGCCTGCGCCGCTTCCAGTGTCGAGAAAAGATCGACAGACGAACCCCAAGCAGCATCCGTATCCTGTTCGTGAATCAAAAGAAAAAGCTTCATTTTATAACCTCCAAATGCAGCGGACAATCTTCGTGCCGCTGAGTTAAGTATTTCTTTTTTAACTCATCAGAATAGCCCCACTTCCGCTTTTTCAACGGAAGATAACACCAGTGACAAGCGCAATCCTTACAGCTATCCGGAATTGCATCTAAACATGTTTTGAACCAGATAACACGGTTTTCTTCCATATTACACCTCTCTACGAAAAGAGCCGCCCGAATGGGCGGCTCTCAATCACTGTTTATCGTGCGCAAACAAGCTCTGTCATACGATCAAGCATCTTGTGACCATCCATAATTCTGTTCCAGTTGTTTTCACGGTAGCTACCGGTCTGACGGCGCGGTGCAGAATGAGAAATCATATCGCTCATGGCATTCACAACACCCCAACCAGTGTTAAGGAACTTCATGATATCAGGGCGGAAGTAGCAGATCATGAACTCGTCTTTTGCCTTTTTCACGCTGTTCTTCTTGCGCTCGGTATCGTCATCATCAACAGGAAACATCTCGTCAAGCAGCTTATCAAGCTGTTCGTCGGTGATCGTCGTGTTTGCAAGGCGATCTGCGCAAACAGCAAGCTCATCCATGTAGGCATCTGCAAGCTGGAGACACATACGCGCTTCCTGCATCTTTTCGTCGATATTGCCGACGTGCTTTGTTGCCCACTGACGCTTCGCGCTATTCAGTGCAAGATTCAAAGTGTTGTTGCAAACAACACGAATCGGAGTCATGCAGACACGGATAGAACCGCTGCCGTCGTGCGTATTTGAGAAACAAAGGTACGGCTCAACCTTATCCCCAACGACCTCACGCTCAGGCATCTTTGCCAGCAGCCAAATCTTCTTGCCATTCTGCAAGCTACCAGCGGTTTCATAGCGAACATCCCCGCCGATCAGCTCATCGGTAAAGCTGAAAGCGTCTTTATTCTGTACGATCTGATAGCGGTCAGAGACAACACCAAGCACACGACCATCCGTGCTGCGGACATTCGCCTTGTAATTCTCGATCTTTGCGCCGCCGCAAACCTGAATGTTTCTCTGCTTGACCTCCCAATCAAGGCCGGCCATTTTCAGCGCGTCAGCGCTATTCAACGCCTCCTGAACCTCAACTCCCAGGCCGTGCCAAGGCTTCTCACGCACATAAAACATAGTTTCAACATTCGCTGCCATTTTTGAATCCTCCTTAAAGTAGAAAGTAGTTTGTGATGATTGTTTTGGGCTTTCTATTATATCTACCCCTAAAATTTCGGCTTTGCTTACCAGCCGTTGAAATTATTTTTTATACGGGAATGTAGCTACAATGTTGCATTTTAGCTCCAGCGTAACCGTATCTTCCGGAACGCCAAGCGCCGCACAAAGAGATGCCCACTTATTTTCACTGGTGAAGTCATCTCTCCACAGCATCAAAGATTTTCTGCTTTCGATTACCTCAGACTTCTTTTCAATCAGCTTTGCAGCAGCATGATATCCGTCACGATACAGAACATTTACAATATCTTTTTCTGTCATTTATTCACCCTCACTATCTTCGCATAGCGCAATAACATCCGAACGAGAAAAACCATTTTCCTCAGCGGCCTGCCAGTCATCATCCGTAAAGTCTAAAACCGAACCGATGCAGCTATGATAGTCCATGATTGCATATGGAAGTCCCTCATCTGTCCACTGCCAATCAAGCTTTCTATCACGCTTCAAATATATTGCTTTTGCCTCTTCGATTTTATTTCTCAGTGTAAAACCACTCATTTAATCACATCCTCATCTATAAGGATTTCGGAGTATATGATCTCAGCAGCAGAGCAAAGCTCAGCGCGTTTCATCAGCTTTTTCATCATATCGGTGGGATTCTGAGCGGAAATTACATATCCACGAGAATAATTGCCCATTTTGACAACGACGGAGTATTTAGAAAGGAAATGCTCTTCCTCAAACTCTTCTCGTGATACACATTCCACCACATCTTTCCCACAAGACGGGCATTCAGTAAAAGTAAAACCCCCGATATGCTCATCGTGCAGCTTATCGGGAGAAAAGTACGAACCACAATTTTCACAAGAAATGATATGCCCATTGTTGCATTCATCCGGAACGCAATCACAACAAACAAAGTATTCGCTATCCATACCCTCGTTGACAACGACACCTTCGCAATTTTCTTCATCAAAAGAACATCCGCAGATCTTACAAGTTTTCATTGAAAACACCTCCTATTATATCTACCCTCAAAAATTGAGTTTTGCTTACTTACAAAATGAAAAATGGGGTATGGTTTTTGATTTCGCAGACACCATTCCAAAACTGCGCCGCTTTTTAGCCGATGATCTTCTTCATTTCAAACACCTCCGATCAATTCATCCAGCACCTCCGCAGAAATATGTAACGCCTGCGCAAAATCTTTCGCTTGTGCCGCATAGCGATCTTCATAATATCCGCGCTCCATATCCGTCTTTGCATCGTCCTTGCGCTTGCGCAAATCCAGCAAACACGGCTTTACAATGCGCTGGAAATAACCATCAGGAGCTACATTGACCTTTTCGATATCATTCATACACGCACCTCTTATCTCAGATATGATACGGCTCGATTCCACGCTCAACCGTTTCACCTCTGAAACAGTGTCCGCAATACTCCCAGATACCGTTAGGCCATTCACCGCCGACCTTACGGAAAGTTTCGTAAGTATCTCTCCATCTGCCAGTCTTTTCATCCATTCTGGCAGAATACGGCTCGCCCATCTGGGAGCAGTCTGCCCGCATACAAGCGGGCGGCACACAATCCATTGCAGCATCTACGATTGCCTGCTCCACATAGTCACCAACCTTTACAGCTTCATATGTGAAATTATCCTGCTTCCAGACAGGCTTACCATCAAACATGTATCACGCCTCCATCGTGCCAGCCGCCGCAGCAGCAGCGGCAGCTTCCTCGGCCTGCTTCTTACGCTCATAGCGGCGCAGACGCTTCTCAAACTCCGCATCGGAATCCATCGGATAGTTACAGCCCTTGCCGATACCCTTACCGACGATCTGCTTGCTGGGTTTGGCAGCGGCGATCTCCGACTTGAAAATCGTGCCGTGCATACCCGCAAACTTACCGAGACCAGACTTGTTGAGATTGACAGACATTTTTGAATCCTCCTTTAATTTTTAGGTTTCCCTATTACAACTACCCTCCAAATGGAGCGGTTGCTTACTGAATTTTTGATTTTTCTTTGATAAACGCATCGAGACGATCTTCTACATGGTACATGCGAACAAACTCACGCATCAGCTCTCCAGTTGCATTCAATCGCTCATTTTTCTCGCGCAAAGAGCGGATTTCTTTCTCCAGCTCTTTATTGACCGTGGTGCGGAGATAAAAGCGCAGTGTATTCGGCGGCTCGATAAACGATTCTCTTTGACAAACGCCATCTACAAAAATCTGCTCAAAGAGCTTGATATCTAAAAAGGACTCGTCCACAAGACCGCGCATATAAAATTCGAGCGCATTGTCCAGAGCATCAAACTCTTTTTTCTGATATTTCTCCCACGGCTCGCCATCGTTATAACGACCGCCGATAATATAGGCGTAGTTCTTTTTATCTGTAACAAATTCCGCAGTATATTTCGTTTTGACCTTTTTATCTCCATCAAACGAAGTCATTCAGCATCTTCCTCCAGACCTTTCAACATTTGTAGTTGCTGTTCATGTATAAAACACAGAATTTTATCCATCCATATTCATTGTGCAAAATATACAATAAATCGCACAAAATCATCGTAAAAATGTTCATTTTGCTTGAGTTTTCGCCGTTTTTGTGCTATTATTAGAGCATGAAAGGAGCGTACAACAAATGAATAACAATACAAAATGTGATCTTGCTCTTCGCATCCGCCAGTTAAAAGCAGCTTTGCAAATCTCTTTCCGCGACATCCAGTTCATCAGCGCATACCACGACAAGATTCTGCTTCCGTATACCGGCGATCTTCCACAGGTCATCCAGCAATACATCATCAATGACGCACTGGAAACTTGCTACACCGTTAAAGAGATGCAGAAAATGCAAGCGGCTCATTCAGACACCTTTTGGAACATCATTTCTGACTGTCATACATATATCGGGCTGAAAACATCGCGCAGCAAGCCGATCATCGTTTTTCAGATCAACTACATAACGAAAAGCGGCTATGAATCCGAACAGTTTTTCGTTGCAGAGGCAAGCCAAAAGCAAATCACAAATACACTAAACCGATTTTTCAATCGAAAGAAAACCGGCCTGCGATCTGATATTTGCTCTTGCTTTGAACGACAGCATGTCGATTTCAAGCGGCGCTTTGCCTCCACATTATAACTACCGATAAAAACTTGATTTTGCTTACCAAGCAACAAAAAAAAGCCTGAGATATTCTCAGGCTTTTTCCATTTCCTTCTCAAACGCTTCTCTTCTTTTTCGCTCGATCTCTTCTACCTTATGCGGAAGTCCGTTATACATTTTCGCATACTCGGCTGCATCACGACGCTTTTCAGAAAAGCTACCAGAAACGGGAACATACTGGTATCCTCTCATATGTGCATACCAGAGACCGGACTTTCTATCTTGCGATACGATATAATTTTTCATAGCAGATGACGGGCTTTTCTGAGCGCATCCATCTTTTTCGTCAGCCCTACAATGGTAAATACGCCGGTCAACGGTTTTCCTAACTCCATGTGCCGATAGACAACGGAAAATGTAAACACCTCACTATTGTATTTTTCATTAGACATGGCATCCAATTCCGCCTGCGTGTAGCGCTTATCTTTAATCTCATAATAACGCACACCGCTATCTTTCTCAAAAAACTCTCTCATTTCTTGTACTGTAGCTTTGATTTTAATGTGGCTTTCCATTTGGTCACGCATCCTTTCTAACCGCTTCAATCAACTGATTCATATACTTGTAAATGACGGTCGATTGATTTTTTCCGCTCATATGTCCGCCGCTCATCTTTCCATCTTTGACCGTGATATCCAACAGACTGCTATTGATCCAGCCTTGCGTTTTAATCGGGATTTTTACACCATATTGACGCGCCAGATAATTGAAAATGCTGTACGAGCTACTGTCATAACGCCCTTTGAAGATTTCAACATCAAAATTGACCAGACGTCCGCCATTCTTCAAAGTTTCAATGGCCTGAGCGATCTTCTTTTGTGCTGCTTCGTTCCGCTCGTTCACATAAGCGGCTTCTTCCGCCTCACGCTTTGCCCGCTCTGCTTCACGCCTTGCTTTCTGTTTCTCTGCGAAAATCTTCCGCGCTTCAAAGCATCCAGGAACGAGAGATTCATCCAAAAGCTTTACCAACTCGATATAGATAAGACTGATATACGAATTGGTGCTGATGCAATCTCGTATCATTGCCAAAAACTCACCATCAGAGCCGACACGATAGCGCCGAACCTGTCCTTCAACAAGCTCCAAGCTATCATCCTCCGCCGCCGTGCCGACCAGTAGACCAACTCCGTGATCTTCCAGATACAAATACAAATCGCAAGCCGCATAACTGCGCGTGTCGCTCTTTTCCAACCTGCTCATATAGATATTTCCGAAAATCGGAGCAACTTCGATATTATGAACAATCGGCTTCGTGCCGTCCGCATTATAGACAATCATCCGTTTTTTCTGATATTCGCTATTGATTTCACTCAGTAGCATTTTTATCACCCTTTCTATTATAACTACCTATCGAAAATGACCTTTGCATACTGTCCTACAAGTTTTTTACGAGTACACGACCTCACCGAAAACCGCGTTTTGCAAAATCTGATCTGCCACATCCGCATCAAAGTCATCCATATTCAGACCGTGCATAGAATCGGCATAAAGTCTAAAACCGGTCAGCAGCTTATCCAGTGTCAGCTCGTGATCTTTGTCTTCTTCACGATCATAAATCGTAAGCTTTTCGCCAGCTTCCAAAATTTCCGCTACGATCTCTTCATAGCAAATCATCCGATCTTTCTTTCCACGATGCAAAATGCGATTTCGTGCCGCTTCATAATCCTTTTCGTTCCAGCAAATTTCCGTCCAATAATCAAAGCCGCCGCCCTCGCAGGCCAGCAGATTCACAATGTCATCCGTTGTAACAATAATCTTGATTTCAAAAGAATGTTCCGCCATCGTGGACACCCCCAACAAGTATTTCTATTATATCTACTCATAGAAACAAGCGTTTGCTTACCACATACGCAAAAAAAATAGGCGGAACAGATTTCTCCATTCCGCCAGATTTTCAAAACTTATTCAGATGTTTTCTATCTCATATCGCATAAACAAGTTCCACGCCATCGCGTTCTGCAAAGAACGCCTCCGCAACGGGACAGTCACTACATAAAGCGCGGTTACATTCGCCAGGAAAACGGCAGGCATATCCGCAAATATCAGGCTTTTCCCGTTTCTTGTGCAAGAGAATCCGCTTTCCGGTCAACTTCTCCGCCACCAGCTTTTTCAGATAGTTTAGCGCGTAGTTATCCGTGTCAAACACCTGAGAATCTACTTTCCAGTCCCACACATTCCCGTTATGCACGGGACGCTCTGTGACCTCGATCTCTTTTCCGTTAGACAGGTGAATGATATAGAAATTTTCTGCGACCTGCTCAGCGTTGAGATATTCTTCGACATACATTTTCATGACCGACATGATTCAGCCCTCCACGATGAATCCGTTATGACAAAAGCCCGTCTGATCTGTGATATAGTCGGAAATTTCCTCAATATCCGTCATTCCATCCGGAATATCAATTTCCGTTGGTAAAGACTCCATATCCTCCGGTTCATCGACATCCCACTGGATATGCGTTGCTTTTCTGTTCCGTTTCATCCGATGTTTCAACCCCCATTTTATTTTTAGCGTTCCTATTATATCTACCAGTGGAAAAATGGACTTGCCTACCTTTACGAAAGATTTTCTTTGTTTTCTTCCGCCCAAAATGCTGTCAGCGCATCCCAGAATGCTTTCTGTTCCTCCGGTGTAGCATCGCAGCCATTTTCAACCGTATATTCTACGGTGTCATCCAGCGACCAGCCGGCTTCCAGCTTTTCCGCCGCGCCTTGCAGCTCAAAATAATTGAATGTAAAGCGCTTACCAAAGTTAAAAAGCTGTGTTGCAATCTCTTCGCCGCGACGCTGTTTGACAAGCAGCAGCGCTATATAATTCTTGTCGTAAAAATCCGCCGCCGCTTCCGTTCCGTCCTGATCTAACTCCGTCGCATATTCCGCCCAGGACTCCACGACATCATCCGCCGCTTTCAGCAAAAGACTCTTGATTCTGTTTTCAAACTCTTTCCGCTGCATGAGTTATCGACCTCCAAGAACCCAAGGATTATTTAAGGCGTTCATGTGTGCGTTCATCATCTCCAAGATCTTCGGCTCATCCATGACAGCGGATAGCTTGACAAGATCCGCATAGCTCTTTTTCGGCTGAACCGCGCCCAGAACCTCGTGATAGCCCATGCCCTCCGATTTCATCATGTCGCTGTTTTCGCAGCGCGTCCAGATTGCCAGAGAGATGCAAGCCTCATTCCCGATATACTTGTAGCCCTCCCGTGCGTCGCGGTAATGAATCTCAGCGGTCAGAATCCGACCATCCGCCAGCTCGATAGACTTCTTGATCTGTTTCTCGCCCCAAACGACATAGCGCTGAATATCGAACCGAAAACCGTTTTGAAGTTTCGCGTTCCACTTGTTGACCTGCTCACGAGTTACGCTCGGCATATTGCTACCTCCATTTAGTTACAATGTAATTTCTACGCGCCTGCTCTTGCCGTCCAGCACTTTCTGGAGCTTGCAGGCCATCGCATTAAACTGTTCCTCCCGCAGACGATACAGTGAACCGTCCAAAGATTTATTGCTATTATCCGCGCCGTCCGCCATGCGAGCGGCTTCATGATACGCCCGCGCTTTTTCTTTGAGCGCTCCGATCATCCACTTGATCTCCGTTTGTGTAAAGCTTTGCATGTTTCATCCTCCTGTTATATCTACCCGCCAGATTTTCCGCTTGCTTACCAGTAGATGCAGATATTTTTTGTAAAGATGAGATACAAGCCCATCGGCAGCACCATAAAAGCACCCGTTCCGTCACGGTCTTCTATCGTTGTTCCGTGTGCGCAAACAATCAGCATCACCACGGACAGCACCACCAGCAAAAGCCCCATCAAACGCTGCTGCAGCATCACCTGCGAGCGCGTCTTTGATCTTCTCCGTCTCCGCTCATACATTTTCTTTTCCTCCGTTCCCGTCATCCGTTCCGTTTTCAATCCACCATTCAGGCGCAATAAGCAAGCCTTCCGCCGTATCCAGCAAGCCCCAGCCGTCCAAAGTCAGACCGCAAAAGCTCCGCTTGATCTCCACCCATTCGCCCGTCTCCGTGTGAATGTAGAGCTGTTCCGCCAATCCAACGGATACCACGCGGCGCGTTACCGTTCCATCCGTTACCATTACAGGCCGCTTATCTGAAAAGGCTTTTTCAATCATCTGAAAAGTTTTGTTTGCATCCATCCGCTACACCCTCCAAGCGTTCCCGCCGTTTGCTTACCATCGTTCAAGATTTTTTTTCAGAGCAGCCGCCCCAGCTCCTACCGGAGCGGCGCTCATGCTGTTTAACTACTTCCTTACGCCACAGCTTCCGCAGGTGTAAGGCCGATGTTCCGCAGAGCCTCGCGCATCTTGTCAATGCGCTTATGAACGGCGGCGCGGTTGATTCCGACAACTTCCGCGATCTCGCGTTCCGTGTAATTGTCGCGCTTGCATTCAATAATCATGCGGTCGATCTCGTCGCGGCTGTTTACAAACTGTTCCAGCGCTACGCGCAGCGTTGCGGTGCTTGCCGTCTCATCCTTGCCGGTGCTTGCCATCGTGTCCAGATAGTCGCGGCTCTCGCCGTTCTTGTCGGTGATCTCGTGAACGCGGGCGCGTCCGTGTTTGATATCGTCACGATAAACGGCGCGGATTGCATCCTTTGCGCTGCGATACACCAGAGCCACCAGAGAAATATTGACCTTACCAGACGCGGCGCGTTTTGCGTTCAGCTTGTCCAGATAGTCAGCATCCAGCCGTTCCGCCAGCTTTACCCAAGCTTCATTTACAAGCCCGTCGATTCCGTGATGATTCAAGAACCACGCGACAGTCTCGTTAAACTCTGCATAGTGATCTTCCGTGCTGTATCCGATCTCGTTCTTTGCTGCCTTCTTGATGTTAGCCGTCAGCATATTGATCTGCGCTTTGGTATCCATCGCCGCCCACTGGTGCAGAATGTTTTCCGGTGTGTTCTTTGCGTCTTCCCATGCCATAGCCAGACAGAGAGCGAACACAGGGCGCAGGCCATCGCCTTTATCGGTTTCGTGATAGATAGCCCAGGCGCGAGACATGATCGACTTGACATTGTACTTTTTCATTTCGTTTACCTCATTTCATTGACCAGCGCCGCAGCGCGTTGTATTTCGGTTTCCCACGACGGCCAGCCGTGGCCGTTTCGGTTAGTCACCATCTAACCATCATCAGGCGGGATTTTAAGAAAAGTAAATGTTGTAATCGTTGCGCGTGATATTCGGATTCCCTTCATAAACGGAGTACACAAAAACGCTGTTTTCTACTTCCTCGCCGTTTATATACCATTCGCAATGGCCTTGCCAGCATCCAAGATTCGGGAAGTCCTGCCGGTTTGTGATGCAGCCAGTAGAAACGCCGATTTTTTCCAGTTCGTCATACATCGCCGCGATCTCCTGCGGCTCGTGCCATCCGCTAAACCGTGCCGCGATCTCGTTTGCTGCCTTGATTTGCTTTCTCGTTGCTTTCATTTCAAAACCCCGCTTTCATTTTACCGGCGCGGCGGGAATGAACCCGCCGCCGCTGTTTTACTCGATTAGATGAAATACATTTCGCCGTTGTATTCAAGGGCAATCGCTTCTTGCCCCATTTCGCGCTTCAGCTCGTAGCAGAGGGAAACGACATCATCAATATACTTTTCAGCGTCAGCCGTGGAGCAGTACGAAAAAACCATCGTTGTTGATTCTTTCACCAGCTCGCCAGAATCGGAGACCCAATAGCCGCGAACCGGCGAAGCCGTAGCGCCACCGAAACAGGCGGACAGAGTACGCGCGACGCGCTCGACGTATGCGGTGTTGTCGATCTCCTGATCTACGGATACCGTAGCAGGTACATAAACAGTGATCTTGCTTTTCAGAGGGACAAGGGCGGAAAGCTTATTCATGATTTTTACCTCCATCGTATTATTTAACTACTTCCTTTTATCGTCCAGTAGCGGCGCACCCGCCGCCGTCGATCTCGTTTCCTTTACCTTACAAGTAGAGTATACCACACAAAAGCGGAATTTGCAATAGGAAATAGCTAAATAATACCTTGACAAAGTGTAAAAATAGCAAGCCAAAAACGCCATCTTTTTGTGCAATATGCTAATGTCATATCATACAAATACAGACTTACAGAATTGTGCATTCTGCCATATCCTTTTGGCCTGCATCGCCTCCCAGCGCCAGCACCAGAAGAGCCGCAGCACTGGACACGGGAACGCCTGGACACGCCCAGACAGCACCGGAGCGGACGAAGCGCCAGCCCCAGAAGCGGACACGGACGAAGAGACGGAGACAGCACCAGCGGCAGAGCCGCCCAGAAATCAAAGCCAGAAGCGGAACGATAGGAGAGCCAGAGCCAGCACGACAGCAGCAGAGACACGACCGCCAGCAGACAGCCAGCCCCAGAAGAGCCGCAGAGATCGAGCCAGAGCCAGAGAGCCAGAAGCGCGGCACTGTAGGCCACGAGAGACAGACGGAGACAGAAAGACGAAGAGAGAAGAGAAAAAGAGAGGGAACGAAGAGAAAACGACAGTAAAGCGCCGCTTTTCTCCCCGTCTCACCGAACGCCCAGCAGATCAACCGCCAGAGCCAGCCCAGCACCGGCAGACACGGACAGCAGCAGAAACGTCGCTTTTTCGGTTCTGCTTTTGTGGAGTATGCGGAACTAACGGAGATCAACGCCAGTTTTGACCATACAAAAGACGGGGGACGGTTCACATTTTCGAGACTTCAGCAACGCCAAAAATTTGGCTTTGTACCCTCTTCTCCACGCCTCTATCTTTTTCACCAAACACCATCTCTCAAACACACCGTTCATCAACGACATATTCCATTACAAACATAAATATCTTCTGTTACAGACTTCTCTTCGGAAGAATGCCTTAATCAACACTGGATCTTCGTCTTTAGATCAACACGCAAAAACACATTTTCATAATTTTATGCTATGGAATATGCCTTAATCAACGCATTTCTATCGAATTTACAAATGAGTGAAATTGACTAAACAATATTTTCTTTCCGATTTTTATTGACTTCAGACCGATTTGTGGTATAATATCTTATGTAAGGATTGTTCGTTGAACAACGCTTTTTCTGCTTCTAAAGAATTAGCTAAACAATATGCAAGGAGTGATGAATATGGCTCAGTCTACCGAAGGTACGATCCTACAAATCACCTTACACCCAGAGATTGAGAAGCTGCTTGGCAAGAAGAAGCCCAATAACTGCAAGACTGGTGAACGCCAAACCGTATATCCTATCAAGACTCATAAGGACATTATTGCTATGGCGAATTGGCTGTATGAGCATAAGGATAACAAGTATGTGCTTGCATTTACCTTAGGCATCAATCTCGGACTAAGAGCAAATGAGCTTTTTGATTTGAAGATGAACCAAGTATTCTCTCCCGATGGTTCTGTAAGGCTGATTGAAGATGAAGAAGATACATCGGATGGAATCGACATCTATCAGAGTAAAACAAAGAAGCATAGAACTGTTTTTCTGAACGCTGCTTGTAAGGACGCTCTTGAATGGGCATTTCCAATTAAAGGTGCATATCTACACTCAGAAGGATATCTTTTTCCATCAAGAGAAGGTGGTGCTATTCAGGTCGGTACTTTTCGTAAGGTTCTGAAAGAAGCAGCGGCAGCTTGCGGACTGAAGCAGAATATCGGAACTCATACCTGCCGTAAGACATGGGGATGGCATCAATACAAGTACAATAGTGAAAAAGCAAATTTGGACATCACCATGTTACAAAGAGCATTTGGACATAGTTCTCCAGAAGTGACTTTGCGTTACCTTGGCATTACCGATGAAGAGGACAAAGCTCTCTACAAAAACATGTGTATCAATGTGGTCTCAGACCAGGATTTCGTAGGGTGATGATTATTCCATTGCTACAAACAAAAAAGATTTGTCCGGTATTAAGGGGTACGGACACAAGAAATGCGTTGAACAACGGTATGTTTGCCATGTAAATTTCTTTATTTTCGACCAACTCGGTCGAAAACGCGGAAAATCGGATGACTTTGGAGGTTGAAAATGAGACGTAAAACACAACCCGCATACGAAGATGTCATGAAGCTGGAAAGCCACGAAATGTCCACCTACTCTTATCGGAATCTGATTGACAATGTTCACAATGGTTGCTATGTTGAAGCCGCTTCTTCGCAGCAGGCCGGCATTGTCGAGTCCATTATCAGAAATCGTCTGGGTATTCCAGTCTGTTTGAAAGTCCGCTATGGAGAGGATGCTTCGGTTGATTATATTTCCGTAGATCGTGTGAGTTTCTGGGAGCCGTATTCGTATTGCGTTCCAGATGAAACATACTGTGACTATTTTGAAGAAGGCTTTGATGATGAGGTAGACGAAGATGGTCAGATTATGTGATGCTATTATGGGCAGCGGAAAGACCAGCGCGACGATTGGCTATATCAATGCTCATCCGGAAAAGAAGTTTCTCTATATCACTCCGTACCTCCCAGAAGCGGAAAGAATTAAGAACAACTGCCCTCAAGCAGATTTTGTTGAGCCGAGTGACAGACTCCCCGAATATTTCTTTTCTAAGGCGATGCACACATTGGGGCTGATCCGACAGGGGCGCAATATTACATCGACACATCAGTGTCTTATGTACTATACTCCAGAGACGATCCAGCTCCTAAAAGAAAATGGATACTGCATCATCATTGATGAAGAAGTGACCGTGCTGCAGGCGGATAAGCAGATTGCTTATTCTGATATCCATCTTGCCATTGATGCCGGCTATGTTTATGAGGCTGCTCCGGACGAATACCGCAGAACTGATAAGCCATATGAGGGCGGCGTGTTTTCCCATATGTTTCGCCTCATGGCATCAAGACCACTGGTTTATAACAAATCAAAGCAGAACGGAAATGTGTGGTACTGGCTCTTCTCAAAAGAGCTGCTGGAAGCTGTTGAAGATGTGTTTGTGCTTACCTATCTGTTCAAAAACTCAGAAATGGATCTGTTTATGCAGATCAACAACATTCCGTATGTGAATATCGGCATTCGTCGCACTGAGGGCGGAGGATATATCTTTTCCGACAAACCGGAGTATGTTCCGGATTATGTGTATCGGTTGAAAGATATGATTCATATTGATGACGGTCAGCGTATCAATAGCATTGGCGATATGAAACACGCGCTTTCTATGAACTGGTATAAGTCGAAAACAGACGGTGTGAATCAGGTTCGCCGCAATTTGATGAATTACTTTCAAAAGCGAAGCGGTGATATTCCGGTGCCAGAGCGAATGTGCGGTACTTACAAGGAGTATTGGGGGCGGATCAGAGGAAAGGGTTATTGGAACTCATCTGTAGTCTTTAATGCAAAGGCAACTAACCAATTTAGTCATTGTCGAGCGCTGGCCTATCCAATCAATCTTTTTGCGAATGGCGATATCGTCCACTATTATGCAAGCAAAGGCGTGATTTTTGATAACGACCATTATGCGTTGTCAACTATGATTCAGTGGATCTGGCGTTCCGCAATTAGAAACGGTGAGGAAATCAACTTGTATCTGCCAAGTAAGCGTATGAGGGATTTGCTTACTGAGTGGATTGAAAAAACGAGTAAAGGAATTAGTTAAACCATATGAAAATTGATGATGTGCTGACTCTTCTTGGTCTGATTTTTGCTATTTTCGCTATTTGCTATGTGATTGTTCGCGCACTTAGGAATGATGGCGGATGTTGTGATGGTACTGATTGTGATAACTGTCCGTTCCCGCGTTGTCATCCGCAGGATCAAGACGATGACATGGAATAGTGAAAACGAATGCTACTACGAGCGACATAGGCTCTCAAACGGGCAGTATTGTATGGTTGCGTTTTATCGCTTCTACCGGTCAAGATCCGTCGAGTATCATGTCGTATTTGCGGTGGCAGACAAAAAGAAAGCCTTAAATGGCTATTTCGATCAGACCAAGGATAACAATATTTCTTTGAAGTACACTGGACGCTGCGGTGCTGAGGCTCTTATCTGGTGTAGAGATAAGCTTCTCGAATTTGAGAATGAAGTCTTCTTGTCAGAGACATGTGAGACGAAAATTGTTGTTTATGGCGAGGATCATCGGCGGTTTCGTTTTTACGAGCGAGCGCTGACACGCTATGGCTATGAGAAGAAGTTAACTGATGATGGTTGGGCTATGGTAAAGAGAGTCCATAGGAGCAATTACGATACCGAGGTGAGTTGAATAATTGATGTTGGATCTGCTTATTTTTGCTGTGACGAATGCCCTATTTCAGAAGATGTAGAAAGAAGATATCGCAACGCTAATGAAGCTGGTGTTTTTCAGTATGACCATTGCGGGTGTGATAAGGTTGATTTTCCTTTCTTCGTTGGTGGGTATTGTGGTGATGCTTTCTGCCAGAAAGATAATTTTGAACAAACCGGAAAGCGCAAGACTGGTAAGGCGTATCGAAGAAAAATGCGCGTGAAAAAGCGCAATGATTTGATGCGGGCTATTGAAGGATGCTATGTGCGCGATATCTGGCATCGCAAAGGTGCTTATATCGTCTATCCTAAGAATTCAAAAGCTAAGAAGTATTACCGCAATTATTCAAATCGTCTGATTCGGAGAGGAAAGGTAGGCGGTGCTGGCAAAGGTGGCTATCGGCGTTGTTTTGATTATAAGTGGGAGGTTTATTAAGCGTGGAAAATGAGAAATATTGCCCACTTGCTTCTATCAGGGGCGGCGATGGATCAAAGTGTATTGGTGAACATTGCGCGTGGTGGAATGAAGATTGTAATGCGTGTGTCTTTGTTGCTTTGGTTCGCACCAGAGCTGAAGACCTGATAGAGCAAAATATGGAGCTTGCGGGATCTGTTGTCAGTTATGACGTTCAGCTTCACGAGCTTGAAAAAGAAAATTCAAGATTGCGTAGGGCTATTGAGCGGCTTAGGCAATCTTCTCGTGAGGTGAAAGATCGTGTATGAATTAGGAATGTGTTATAAGTGCAAATACAGAGGTGATGTCCCAGGCGACGCGCATAGTTGTTGTCACTATCCTGGGAACGATACAAATTTATTTTCAATGTTTGAGTCGGCAAATTTTCTTCAAGCTGCAAAGCTGGACATTCGTGCTGAGAAGCATGGTGTTGTGAGCGGCTGGTTCATGTGGCCTGTCAATTTCGATCCTATATGGCTGCGTAATTGCAATGGTTTTACTCCGAAAGACTCTGGTGAAACCAATGGGTAATATTAGTGAACGAGTTGCTAAGCAGACTTTGCCGGCTGAACTGCAAAAGAATTACGGAAACGAATTTGGAATCGAAGTGTGGCGTGTTTTGAGTATCGTTGAGAAGAATGACACGGCAATTAAAGAGCTACTTGATGTGCTTGATCGTTTGGAACAGCCGCATAGAAAAGCCCTCATTCAACATCTTTGGACGCGATATTACGACTCCGTAGCGGATAAGATTCTGGTGCAATAATATTGGGGAGTGATTGTGGTGTTTCGGGATTTTGATAACGAAGTATGGCACGGTGCTATATATCAGGGCGTTGACTACTCATGGCGGTTTGAGGTGTCTACTTTCGGCAGAATACGAAGTGCCATTACTGGAAAGCTCTACTCTTGCGGTTATGGTGCTGGCGGATATCAGCAGGTTTGCATTTCTGTGTTTGGACATCGGCTTAATGTGAGGATACATCGGTGTGTTGCTGAGACTTTTATTCCGAACCCCATCGGGTATGAGATTGTCAATCATATTGACGGTTGCAAGCAGCACAATTGGGTGGATAACCTTGAATGGTGTACAAGGCAGGAAAATTATTTTCATGCTGTTGATCTTGAATTGATTGACTATGATGTGCCGGCACAACTCGGATATCTGTCACACCTTGGCGCTTATGCTGGAAGCTGTAATGGTATGTCGAAGCTGACCGAGGACGATGTGCGAGAAATTCGCATGAACTATGTGCCAAGAGGTTCTGGTGTAAGGTGCAACAGAAAGGAATTAGCAAATCAATACGGAGTATCTGCGAATCTAATTTCTAAAATAGTCAGTGGTCAGATATGGACTCATGTATAAGGAGGAATCAGGGTGCGAATATGAGTGTGAAGTACATAAGGCTTAATGGCGATGCGTTGAGACAAATCGTTGAAAATGAAAAGCATTGTTTTCGCATTGCCATGAATAAGCAAGATATCTTAGGTGGAGAAATGACCGAAGCGGGATTTTTATTTGATGCCAAAGATGTAGAAGAAGAGCGCAAGGTCATTAAGCCGCCATACGAAAATGGAGATATTCTTGCTCTAAAAGAAACATGGGCAATGATTGATGGCAAGTATGTGTATCGTTTGGACAGAGATCCGCCGCAAGGCTACCTTTTGTTCAACTGGAAACCGTCTGTTCAAATGCCAAATGATGCTGCAAGGAATTTTATAAGAATCACAGATGTTCGCGTAGAACGATTACATGATATTTCACTTGATGATATCGAACGAGAGGGTATTTGGTTGCCAGGTGTTTTATCGCCTGAGCTTGCCTTTGCGTCTAAATGGAACAGTGATTTATCAGAGAAGAAACGAGCTAAGATCGGGTGGGAACAGAATCCTTTTGTTTGGGTTTTTGATTTTGACCGATGTGTTTATGTAGAGGATGACAATGGAAAACAAAAATAAGAATTTAGTTGATATAGACGATGTTTCCTGTCTTTTGGCTGCAATTCCGATTTTTACATTGTGCGATGTTGTTTGTGGTGGAAAGTGCTGTGCGATTCAGAGTTTTTCGGCCAAACCAGAAGTTCAGTGTCAAAGGAAAATCAAAGAATTTCTACTGGAATATATAGGTGAAGCACATGACGGGTGATATTAGAGAAACAGCTATTGATCATGTTGCTGGAGAAAAGATTGCAACATTTTTTAGTAGTGAAACGAAGTGGATCAATCAGATATGGAAGCTTAAAGAGCAGTATCCAGATGAGGTGGAGATTCGGCATGTGAATCCGGATGGAAGTTTGATTGCTCATATTCCAGCAGAATGGTTCAAAGTAAAACCAAAAAAGAAAGTAGTTATGACGGAGGCACAGATTGCCGCCTCCAAAGCGCGTCTTGAAAAGGGCAGGTTAAAAAGATTGGAGATGTTAGGAGATGATGCGCATGTGACAGAGGAAAGGAACAATGAAATATGAACGACAATGCTTTGACTTGTCATGGATGCTATTGGTCTGACAAGTGTTTATGTGATAAAAGATGTGATGATTTTACTCCTATTGAGCAATCGGAAGATATTCCGTATTACGAAAGCATCTTACAAGAAAATCAACATGCTTATTTTTCGGAGTGTGTGAATGACATATACTAACAATTCAAATGTTAGTGTGTAATTTTTATGATAGCATGGCGCGGACGGGCTTTGCCCGTCCACCCATAAAGGAGAAAAAGATGATTTATTTAGATCATGCAGCGACAACGAGCGTTCGACCGCCTGTGCGTGAAGCTCTGGACTATTGGTATGGTGTTGGGAAATGCGGAAATCCAAGTTCTCTTCATTCTGCTGGCCGGCAAGCACATCAAGCCATTTATCAAGCTCGTTATGATGTGTCTAAGCTAATTGGCGCGGATAGCCCAGATGAGATTATTTTTACTTCTGGCGGATCTGAGTCGGATAATCTGGCGCTTATCGGAATGGCATCTGCTCTAAATGCAACGAACCATAATGTAATGCTTGTTAGTAAAATTGAGCATCATGCCATTTTGAACCAGCGCAATTTACTGACGCGCCTTGGAATAGTTGTAAAGCCGCTTTCTGTTGATACATATGGACAGGTTGATTTGTTTGAGCTTGAAAAATATCTCAAAGAAGACAATGTGGGTCTTGTGTCTGTCATGTGGGTGAATAACGAGATTGGTGTTATTCAGGATGTAAAAAGCATTGCAGATCTTTGTAATTATTATGGCGCGGTATTTCATACGGATGCAGTGCAGGCAGTTGGTCATATTGATGTCAATGTGAATTCTTGCGGCGTTGATATGCTGTCTATTAGTGGGCATAAGTTCGGTGCGCCAATTGGTGTTGGAGCTTTGTATGTTCGCGGTGGCCTTAAAAAGCATATTGAACCGATTATATATGGTGGTGGGCAAGAATTTGGTGTGAGAGCTGGCACAGAGAATGTAGCGGGTATTGTGGCGCTTGGTACTGCAGCAAAGTTTTCAACGCCAAACGAATTTTCTCGTGACGCATTAGTGCTACGGGAAGCATTTTTGAAAGAGCTGTACTCTGTATGCGATGAGGGAATTAGAATCAATGAGCATTATGAGAAATCGTATCAGCTAAGCAGTATTTTGAGTATCACCATAAATGATGTTGAATCTGAGGCTATTCTTCATCTGATGAATTCGGACGGTGTATGTATTTCTGCTGCTTCTGCTTGCTCTGCTGGCAGTTTAGAGCCGAGTCATGTTTTGAGAGCTATTGGTCGGAATTATACGCAGGCAAAATCTACAATTAGAGTTTCGTTTGGATGGAATACGACGGTCGAAGAAGTAACTCGCGCTGCCGAATTGCTCGGAAAGAATATCATTAGAATTAGAAAGATGTACAGATCATAGGAGGAAATATGAACGAGTTTAATAAGACAGAGTTATTAGAAAAAACAACTGAGTATATGAATTACATTGCTCAGCACAAGGAAAACATTAAGAAGGCATGGCTGGAATTGCGTGATGCCTTAAAGGGAATTGATTTATTCCAACGCCCTAAAATTCTTGATGAGATGGAATGGCGTATCCGCAATCACGATGATAGTAAGATGTCTGAGGAAGAATTTTTGCCATATCGTCAGCATTTTTATCCTGTTGCTGGCGAAGTGATTGATGACGCTGCTTTTGAACGGGCATGGGAGCGCCACTATCATATCAACGACCATCACTGGCAGTATTGGATTGACAGTAATGGAGACTTCATGTCCTATTATGATGTTGATACAAAAATCTGTGCGTATTTGGAAATGATTTGTGATTGGCAGGCCATGGGGTATGTTAAGGGCGATTCTGCTCCTGAGTATTACCGAAATCACAAGGATGAAATTAAGATTGATCCGAATTGGGTGTCTCTTGTAGAAGAGATTCTTGATTTGCTTGATAGCTATATCGCGGCAAGAGGTTGATATGAACAGATCACAAACAAGAAAGTTTAGGAGTCTGGCAAAGAGGAAGGGTGTTTCTCATAGTTTGGCAGAGATGTACATTTCTATGCGGAATCGCGGTTCTGCTCCGCAGGATTTGCGTGAGGGTGATTTGGTTCGATTGAATATTGAACAGATCATGAAACATCCGGATTATTTGCGTTTGTCTAAGCGCTATCGTGATTTTGTAGAGACTCATGCAGGAGACATCTTTACTGTGCAGTATGATAGATCTGCTTCGGTTCAAAAGCTGAACTCAGTTGTTGCCTTGAAAGAAGATCCAGATGGCTGGCTTTTCTGGACTGGCGATTTACAAAGGGTTAATGAATAACGGCAAGGAGTGATTAGCCATTAGTCTTGATCGGCAAATTCATATTTATAGTTTTGATACGAGTGCATTTTATACTGATGAAGAAAAGGCGCTTGAGGTGGAGATCAATAAGCATTGTTCTTCAAAATCGAAATTAAAATCAGAGCGAGAAATTATTGAGCAGCTATGTGCTGGAGAAATAGCCAGGGAGAAAGCTGAGTCTCAGTTTCGTAAATTGTATGGCATGGGAAAGTCAGATCCGATTCCTGTTGCGATGGATAATTCCCGTGTAAAACAGATTGCGAAAGAAATTCGTGGTACAAACCAAATGATTAAGATTAAGAAGTCTGAGCTTGTATCGCTTCTTCAAGCACACCGTTCGCAGCGCGAGTTACGAACTGAATATGTGGTTGATAAGAATGTGATTTCTGTTTTTGAGTCGATGCTTACAAGAACACTCGGCATGGAAACAGGAAAACTGTATGACGATTTCATGGTTATTCGCACATATTATTTTGATGTAATTGAAGATCTCATCCTAAACGGATATACCTTTAACGGAGAGCGTTATATTTGTTTTACGGCATCTGCTGGGCAGATCAGAACAAAGAAAACAGTTTTCATTAAGGAAAGAGTTTGGGAGAAGTATCAAAAAACCATTATGTGTGGACTGAGCGTTCAAAAAATCAACGAGCTTGGCGGAATCAATATCAATAAGTACCTGGCGTATCTTGCACTGTGTAATAGCGCAACTGATTTGTGGGAAGATTTCGATATCAGAAAGACCATCGTTGTGGATGATATGGAAACAATGGTTCGTGGAACTGTTGATTTTATTGATCACAAAACATACAGTGTAGAGCGTAGGGACATGGAAATTCCGATTACACATACGGATGGTTGTGGAATGGTTCTTCCATCTTGTAATGCAAAGAATACTATGGTTCGTCTTCCTTGGGTAAAAGGGCTTCTTGCCGTATTCCCGTTTGATAAGTTTATTTCGGAAGCAAACGAACGCGATCCGTCTGTAAATCATGGTTTTGTAACAGATATCTATGGGTTTGAACATGATGTAATCGCGGAGGATATTCAGGTCATTTTTACGAAAAGTCAATTTAAGATGTACAAGTATTACACGAATTGGCAGGAATACATTGATTTGTTTTTGGCGAATGGCTGCACTGTCGGTAAGTGTAATGAGGAAGACGATTTTATCCCTGACGCAAAGCTTAACTACCAAATGCTTCAGACTCTTACGGATTTGAGTCCCGATGAACTTGAACAGCTCGCGGGAAAGACGATTGACAAAATTGCTAAAATTGCATCGGATAAGAATACCATGCTTGATGTGTTCGGAGCTTCTACACAGTATCGTAATAAGAATGCTTTTCAGGAGTGTCTTAGTATCTATCCGGAATTACTTTCCGATCCGTACACAAAAGAGATGCTACGGCAAATCAAGAAGAATCTTGTTACTGAGGCGAGAGCGGCAAAGATTGATTTAAGCGCAAAGTATATGTTCTTGATTCCGGATCTCTATGCTTTTTGTGAATGGCTGTTTCTTGGAAATCGCAGTCCTGTTGGTCTGCTTGCAGATGGAGAGGTATCTTGTTACCTTTATCGCACGGTAAGTAAATTGGACTGTCTACGCTCACCGCACCTATATCGTGAACATGCTGTTCGTAAAAATGTTGTTACCAGCGCAACGAAAAAGTGGTTTTCTCAAAATGCTATCTATACGAGCTGCCATGATTTAATTTCAAAGATCCTGCAATTTGATTGTGATGGAGATAAAAGTCTTGTATGCGCAGATTCCTTACTTGTGGATATTGCTGAGCGCAATATGGAAGGGATTGTTCCTTTATATTACGAAATGGCAAAGGCCGGCGCTGTTACGATTACACCAGAGGAAATCTTCAAAGGGCTTCGCGCCGCATGGACTGGCGGTAATATCGGTGTTATTAGTAATGATATTACGAAGATTTGGAACGGTGCGGATGTTGATATAGAAGCAATTAAAATCCTTTGTATGGAGAACAACTTTTGTATCGACTATGCCAAGACATTGTATAAGCCAACTCGACCAGATGAAATCAATGCTCGTCTTGCGAGAATTACAAGCATGAAAGCACCGCATTTTTTTATCCACGCTAAAAAGAAAACAAAATCTCAGGTTCAGCGAACGAACAATAGTGTTGTAAACCAGCTTGAACATATCGTCCCTAATAAGCGGATGTCTTTTGCCGCGAAGAATATTGGTGTCTTCAGATATCAGTATATGCTTAGTAATCCGATGAAACAGATTGAACTTTTATCACCTGTGACGGATTTGTATAATGATGTGGAAAAACAGTATCGTTATTCAATTAGCTTTTATGACGATGACTCGAACTTTGCGTATATTCGGGATAATATCTTGAAGCAATTCGATGAGCTTGGCCTTGAGCGTTTGGATGTTTGCGACATTCTTGTGAAATATCTATTTCATAGCAAGAATAGTCGTAGGAAAAATGTTTTTTGGATGTGCTTTGGCGATATCGTTCTGGAGAATCTCAAGCGAAATATTCCAGATGGCTCTATTCAGTGCAAAAAATGCGGAGAGCGTTTCGTTCCGCTTTCCCCGCAGCAGAAAGTGTGTACGAATTGCTCTGGATATCATCCACTCGGCAAAAAGAAATTGCGGTGTATTGATTGCGGAAAAGAGTTTGAGGTAGACGGCATCGTGAAGAACAAGAAACGCTGCAATGACTGTCAGGCTATCCATATTCGCAATTATGAGCGTGAGAAGAAACGACGTCAGCGGAGCGTCGCATGATGTTGTTAGGAATTAGCTAAACAGCACAAAATGTCCCCATGTTTTATTTTGAAGTCTGATAAAACGAAACACCCGTTGTTCAACGGAGTATTTGCCTATCAAATATGCCAAATAATGCTTGGCAAATATAACGAAATACCCGTTGTTCAACGGAGTATTTGCAACCAAAAAGAAAAAGACCTTTAAGGGAAGAAAACCGTATTTACTAATCTATTCGGGATTCTCCTGTCTATGGCTGCGGTGCGATATCCGCAGCCCAGACATCTTTTTTGAAAAGGAATGAAGACTTTATATGATTCCAGTAACTAAGGAAGAAGCGCGTATTCTCAGAGAATTGTATCCTGAGTACAAGGTGACGCGAACAATGATGCAGGATTCAAAGCGGCATCATTACTACGCAACAGAGAGTGAAGGAAATATGAGGGCGATTGCGAGTACAAACCATCTCGCCGCCGAAATTGTTGCACGGATTGATCGAGAGCGTGAGATTCGTCGCAAGCGAATCATTCAGCAGCGAGGAAAGCATAATGTCAATGGTGGTTAAAAGCGAAAGCTTTGAAAATGCCATAATTGACACCAGTGATATGACAATCACAGAATATGATACTGATTCCGTAAGAACATACAGCCTCTTAGAGCTGTTAAAACGCTGGGACGGCGTTGTTGGCGTTACTCTGACAATTCGCCGCAGTATTCAGTTGCCGCCAGATGATGGGAGGGATGAATATTGAATCCAAAATATAAACAGCTTGAAAATGAAGACAATTATGAGTATGGCCTACGGCTGATTGAGATTAAGGTTGAGCAGAACCCTTCTGACTTAGAATGGTCAGATATTGTTGATCTGCTTGGGCTTGATGTCCATTACGATAGTCTTCGTAAAGCTGCGAATGTAACACCGTATTCTGGCTATCATGTGATGAAATACTTCAAGCAGAAGGCAACGCAGGATCTCGGAAGTGCATATCTTGATGAGATTGAGCAGAAGATGCTTGAATTTAAGAAAGAACGCCAACGGTTTTTTGATCAGAGAAACGCTCTTAATAAAGTTGTGCGCGACTTGGCTCGCAAGGATGAAAACTCTGATATTTTTGAGAGGGCAATTACTTCTGGCGTAATTCCACGGTTGGATTATGTGCCATGTGTAATTGAACCAAGCGGAAACGATTTGCTTGTGAGCTTAAATGATTTGCATTTTGGAGCGTGTGTAGACAATTATTGGAATTACTATAATTCTGATGTTTGCGTGCAGCTTCTTAATGAATATCTGGATCGCATCTTTGAAATTGCCGCTTTGCATGGAGCGGAGAATTGCTATGTATGGGCAAACGGAGACTTGATTAGCGGAAATATCCATAAGTCTATTGCCGTGTCGAACAGAGAAAATGTCATTCAACAGGTCGTTGGAGTATCTGAACTTCTTGCGGAGTTTTTGTCTACATTAAGCCATCACTTTAAGAATGTTTACTTTTCTTCTGTTGCTGGAAATCATTCTCGGCTTGAAGAGAAAGATGTTGCTTCAATCCATGAGCGTCTTGACGATTTAGTTGAGTGGTATTTGAAAGCTCGTTTACAAGCTTTCGAGAATGTATCGTTTGATCATTATAGAAAGATCGACGATACGATGTATCTGCTTGATATTCGCGGCAAGACTTATCTTGGTGTGCATGGCGATTATGATGGATCTGCTGGGAAAGTTCAATCGCTTCAGACAATGGCAAAAGAGCCGGTGTACGCTATTCTTTCAGGTCATTTACATCACAATAAGACTGATAGTGTTCAAGGCGTGAAAACGATTATGGCCGGCAGCTTTCTCGGTATGGATGACTACTGCGTTGGAAAGCGCATTTACGGAGCGCAGCAGCAGTTAGTTTGTGTCTGTGATTATAATGGTGTCAAAGCATTTTACGATATTGACTTTGATACGACTCGTTATCGCCCACAAGGGAGCGATAAATTAGCATGAATATCAATAAAGCAGATTTAGTAAATACGCTTGCTCAGAAGAATAAGGCGTATAAGAAGTACATGGTCAAGGATATCGTTGACGATATTTTTGATGAAATTGCGAATGCTCTTAGAAATGGAGATCGCGTTTCGATTTATGGGTTTGGAACATTTGATGTGAAAAAGTACAAGTCACATCCTGCTCTTCATCCGGTAACGAAAGAAAGCATTGTTGTTCCAGAGTTCCAGAATGTCGTATTTAAGTCCGGAGCAGAACTTTTAAGAAGTATTCGAGAGTAACTATGGGACGGGGCTTTTGCCCCTCCCTATTTGGCTGAGTGGAGAAGCTGGTTTTCTTGCCGCTCCCATAAAGCGGAGACGCTGGTTCAAGCCCAGCCTCAGCCACCAAAAAATCTGAAATTATTTTGCTAATTCCTATTGACAACTATGTGCCTGTGTGCTATACTCAATAATGTCAAGAGGACATAGCTAAACAATATGCTGGCGTGGCACAATTGGTAGCGCAGGTGATTTGTAATCATCAGGTTGCGGGTTCAAGTCCTGTCGCCAGCTCCATGATCTTTGAAAATTCAATATTTGAATCATGCTTATGATTAACTCGGTGAATAAAGTGTGTCAGCACTCCGAGACGCACAGTAGTTCCCGCTGGATTTACGAGGGATACCTTTTATTGTCCAGGCGGCAGTAATGCAGCGATGTATTGCTGGGAGGCGGAAACCGCCAACGAAAATGTGTGTTGCCAAGAGTTATCGCTACAAAAAGCACGGAACTTTCGGGCGCAGCAATAGACGCTCCTGTGGAGAATAATCCTCAAGGATGCTGGTGTGGCAACCAGTACAACCGGAGGAAATGCCAACAATGCGCTCCTGTCTTGATGTCGAAGAAACTCGACTATAACGAAAGTCGCCGGTTAAAGTAGCCGTAGGACAGTTTTGGTGTTTGATCTTTAATACGATATGATGAAAAAGAAATTGTATGAAACTATCAAATTTTCTGAACGAACGGTGAAATTTGCGGGTAAACAATCCCGCGCAGGAATTGGCCTAATACAGTTCGCTGTGTAAGGCTGGGGTAAGAAGTTAAAGGTCGCTCCTTGAAGCTCAGACTTATCTCCCTGGTGGCTGAACATTGTGAGAAGGTAATGGAGGTAGAGCGAAGGCTCAATGATAGGTATGATTCAAGTATTGAATTTTCTTTCTAAGGAATTAGCAAAATAATTTTTACGGGGTGTGTTTTATGCAGTTCAAAATTGCAACAAAGGATCTTAGCAAGTTTTCGGCAATGAATATCGTTTGCGATGGCGATGCAGTAGCTCTTAGTTTCGATGATAGTTCGACGAGTGAGCATATTGTTGAGACCGTTTGTAAAGCGCCGCTTGCGATGCCTTTGAAAGATTTGAACCATCTTTCTTGGGACGAAATCAATCAGATCGGATTGTCTGGTAAGGCGCGTGATGTGTTTGCACTTGGCGCACAGAAGAAAGACCACATGAAGAATGGGTTCGTTGCTGTATGGCAGATCATTGGATTTAATCACGATGATCTTGCTGATGGGACTGGCAAAGCACCTCTTTCTTGGGATATGGTTAGAGTTTATAACGAGGACTGGTCGTGGAACGACGAAAGAACGAATCGTGGCGGATATGAAGCTTCTGTTATAAGACGCAGGCTGGATACTGAGTTCTTCTCTCTTTGTTCGGATGAATTGCAGGCAATTATTAAGCCGGTTATTAAACTTACAAGTGCCGGCGATTGCAGCAAGGAAATTATTAAGAGCATTTGTAAGGTTTGGCTCAAGAGTGAGAAAGAACTGTACGGTCGCTGTTTTTATTCGATGCCTGGCGAGGGACATTGGTACGAATACTATCAGCAGGAGGATGTTCCTTACTATAAGGAAGATGATGACGGGAATCGTCGCTGTAATCTGTTGCGTTCTCCGTACTACGGCAACAGCGACGACTTCTGCATTGTCTACACAGACGGCACGGCGTACTCCGGCAACGCCAGGTATTCCTATGGCCTCGCCCCCGCTTTCAGCTCCTAATCTCAAATCAAATAAAATCCGTCCTCGAAAGAGGACGGTTACATGGGGACATAGCTCAGTTGGGAGAGCGCCTGCCTTGCAAGCAGGAGGTCGTGAGTTCGATTCTCATTGTTTCCACCAGATCGTGCCATGTTGGTTATGTTGGCGTTTGTGCGGTTCAGCTCATTACTTGACTGCTATTCCAGCTAAAAACCTATCGGCTGCAGACGAGGTTCTACGGACGCATGGCTTTATCTCGGAGTATAGCTCAGTAGGTAGAGCGCACGACTGATAATCGTGAGGTCGAAAGTTCGACTCTTTCTACTCCGACCACAAAATTAAATATGGGGCAGTAATGGGTTCGACGGGGTTTTGATAGGACGAAATACGCAGGTATGGAGACCGCCTAAGGCTCAAACAAAAATGAAATGACAATGATTCTATTGTGGTTATGATTCATCCCGCTCTGTATGCTGTTATGGAGGGTATTGCTGCTTAATTGCAGTTGATGAATGCCTAAACGATGCACTTTTAGTCTGGGTGAGCATCTGCGGTAATAAAGAATCAGGCTGACATTGCAGTTTTCCTTATTACTGTGAAAAGAAATAAGGTGGTGGAGGTCGCAAGACTGGTGCGGCTCTGAGTTGGTTGATAGCACCAAGCAGCTCGTCTTATGACAAAATGCAAATTGCTATCTATTGCGTAAGAATGTTTTGTTCATGTAGGAATTTCGGACAGGGGTTCGATTCCCCTCTGCTCCACGGCATCAGGAGAGAAGCCTGCTCGTGGCGATGCTGCTTTTACTGATTCTCTCAAAAGTAAATCTGGGTATAGCTCAGTAGGTAGAGCGCGTGATTTGGGATCACGAGGCCGCTGGTTCGAGACCAGCTACTCAGACCATAAAAAGGCACACACAGCAACTTTGGAGGATTTTCTTGCGGATAATAGAAAGTACATAAGTGCCTTGCCGTTGTTAGAGACGCTTACAGCAACTTCAAATTTCTATACATAAAAGATGAGCTGGATTTTATCTATCAAGTGTAAATGATGTTGCGTCTCGTTGAAAATATTGGTTCGTAGCTCAATGGTAGAGCATCCGACTGTTAATCGGAGGGTTGTAGGTTCGAGTCCTATCGTTCCAGCCATATTGGTGTCACAACGTCACTGCGACTTAATGACTGTCTGAATGGATGACAGCGCCAATTTTATTTAGCGGAGTGTAGCAGAGGTAGCTTACCAGCCTCATAAGCTTGTGGTCGTTGGTTCAAATCCAACCTCCGCCCCCATGCCCGTCCACATAAGAGGTGGTTACTCTATAAACCGTAGTGGGAATGAAACCGTCATGTCTGGCAGTGATGACTTTTTTGCAAGGTTTTAGAGTAAAACCTTGCTGCGACTCAACAGCATAGAGTTGGAGGCAAGGCCAATGCCTTGAATTGGCCTATTTGTCCGGTTAGCTCAGCAGGTTAGAGCATCTGCCTTACAAGCAGGAGGTCGGCGGTTCGATTCCGTCACGGGACACCACGAGTCATTATTAAGACAACTAAGACTCTAAAAAATGATTGTCTTCTTTATGTGGGTATGATGTTTAATGGCAAGCATTTCTGCCTTCCAAGCAGACTGTGCGGGTTCAAATCCCGCTATCCACTCCACTCCGAACATTTGTGACTTCTCTACTTGACAAATTGGTTTGGAGAAATGCTGTGATCGCAGGCATTCAATAATCGTCGAGCCTTTTGAGAGTTGGTAATCTCACGGTAGTCCACAGCCCGTCAGTGAATGTAGAGCCGAGTGGAATATAACCTGTCGTATGGGATGGTCGCATCTCTTGTTATATGGCGACGGCTATATAATTGCGATGGGAAATATGCGGGTATGGCGGAACTGGCAGACGCGCCAGATTTAGGATCTGGTGGGCAACCGTGCAGGTTCGATTCCTGTTGCCCGTACCACGAAGAGCGCATACAGCAACCTTATTTATGGAATCAACTTTTAACTGATCAGCCAAACAAGGCGCTCTGCAATTAAAATATGCTGGCGTGGTGGAATCGGCAGACGCGACGGACTCAAAATCCGTTGGTAGAGATACCGTGTGGGTTCAAGTCCCACCGCCAGCACCATATGCGCCAGTAGCTCAATCGGATAGAGCAAAAGATTTCTAATCTTTAGGCTACGGGTTCAAGTCCTGTCTGGCGTACCAAATCAATATTGGGGTATAGCCAAGTGGTCAAGGCACGGGACTTTGACTCCCGTATCGTTGGTTCAAGTCCAACTACCCCAGCCATTTATATGCTCCCATCTTCTAATCGGTATAGGAAGCCGGCCTCTCAAGTCGGCAATACGAGTTCGAGTCTCGTTGGGAGTACCATCAGAAATACTATGCTTTTATATGGTGCGTTGGACGAATTGGTAGAGTCACCGCCCTTTCACGGCGGAATTTAAGGGTTCAAATCCCTTACGCATCACCAACATGAAAGAGGTGTAAATTATGCCGCGAAAAGCAAGTTCATTATCGGTTGATAAAGAACGGAAGGTTGTAAAGAAAATTCCTGCATCAGATTGTGGAACTGGCGTTTTATGCAAAACCAGATCTGGAAAGGAATATCGTATTTCTCAGAATCCAGAAAAACACAAGCACACATTATGGCGCATTGTCGATAGCGGTTTTGAGAAGATTGCAACTGCTGATAGTCCATATGACTTATACCCTCTTGTAGACTGGGATAAATAAATGGCGTATTAGTTCAGAAGAGTAGAACGCTGGCCTGTCACGCCAGAGGTCACGGGTTCAAGTCCCGTATACGTCGCCACATTTATGAGGTTGGTGTAAATGGTAGCACTGCGGTCTCCAAAACCGTAAATAAGGGTTCGACTCCTTTACCTCATGCCAAAAAAGACACTTACAGCGATTTGTTTAATGAAACATCCTATTACAACCTCCATTGTATCACCACCCCTTTCCTTTCCCTTACAAGTGTCTTGTTTTATACTGGCGTAGCTCAGAGGAAGAGCAGATGACTCTTAATCATAAGGTCGTGGGTTCAATCCCCACCGCCAGTACCAAAAATGTATAAAGGTCGTGATGGTATCAGTTGTGTAATTATGAGCTGCAAAGAACTTGCTGCGAAAGAAAAGAGTGCTATCAAACAGTGTGTTGCACTGCTAAATAAAGCTCCGAGACTTGCCGTTATTGTTGTTGGAGATAATATGGCTTCTCAATCGTATGTTCGTGGGAAAAGGCGTGATTGCGAAGAGTGTGGAATTGAATGTGAAATTTTGCATTTTAATGAAGCGATTGAGACAAGTGATATTTGCGATATTATTCAGCGTTTGAATTTTCGTGACGATGTAGACGGCATCCTTGTTCAACTACCGTTGCCAGAACATATTGATAAGTCTGCCGTCATTGAACAGATTGATCCATGTAAGGATGTTGATGGTTTTTGTTCTGAAAACATGGGGAAATTATTTATCAATTCTCCTATGTTTGTTCCGTGTACCCCTCTTGGAATCATGGATATGCTAAACCATTTCAATATTGATATAGATGGTAAGCGATGTGCGGTAATTGGACGCAGTGATATTGTTGGCAAGCCAATTAGCTTATTGCTTACAAATGCTGGCGGGACGGTAACGCTTTGTCATTCGCATACAAATGATTTGGCTGATATCACGCGGCAAGCCGATATTATTGTGTGTGCAGTTGGTCGTAGCGGCTTTTTGACTGAAGACATGGTGAAAGACGGGGCTGTTGTCGTTGACGTTGGAATCAATCGGGATGAAGATGGTGGGTTGTGTGGCGATGTCGATTTTGATAGCGTAAGCCAAAAGTGTAGTGCAATCACACCTGTTCCTGGTGGTGTTGGTCTTATGACAAGGGTTTCGCTCTTGAAGAATACATTGAGCGTTTATTTGTTAAATAAAAATGGTCGCTGATGCGACCTTATATGGGGGAGCGCCAGAGTTGGAGAGCTGGGGCGGACTGTAAATCCGTTGCCTTCGGGCTGAGTTGGTTCAAATCCAACCTCCCCCACCAAAGCGTGTCGTACCACGCTTTATGAGGTACGAGATCATATGATTCCGGTCTGCATATAGGCGGCTTAGGATGGATGGGTATGGCTGTTCCCGTCGAAGTATATATGAAAGCCAGTTATATGGCGGAGTGGTCGAGTCCGGTTTATGGCGCTTGTCTTGAAAACAAGAGGCGGTGATGAGCCGTCCGTGGGTTCAAATCCTACCTCCGTCGCCACATATGACAAAAGCCGCCCATTCGGGCGGCTGGTAGTCATTTCTTTTTTAGGAGTATGTTTATCATATCACATACAACTGCAGCTTCATCATCGGATAGACTGGATATGTCGATAAATCTTTTGTCTTCACGGCAGAGTAGGTAGTCTACTGTTACGCCGAATAGCGTAGCGATCTTTACAAGAACTTCGTAGGATGGGAGTCGGATATCCGTTTCGTATGAGGACACCATTGAGGCTGTTACTCCTATTCTTTCTGCAACCTGCGCCTGAGTTAAATGTTTTTCTTTGCGCAGTTGTTTTAATCTTTGAGAAAATTCAACCATGACGCATAGCCTCCTTTTCTATCAGTTTACACGAAAGAGCATTTCCGATAGAAAGGTTTGCTATACATAATGGTTCTATATGGGACGATAGCTCAGATGGAAGAGCGGCAGGTTGAAGCCCTGCGCGTCGAAGGTTCGATTCCTTCTTGTCCCACCAAAGCCAGAAATGGCAGTTTGCTCTTCATGAGCTTCTATTGGGAACGTATGCCCTCCGTGAAAAGCGGACGGACTGGCAGACCGAAAGCACTGCTACTCTAATGGGAGTTACCAACTGAGTTAAAATAAGTGGGGAAACCGTGCAAACCGGAACTGAATAAGCGCCAGTAACTCAGTAGGTAGAGTAGTCGCCTTTTAAGCGACAAGCCAAGGGTTCAAATCCCTTCTGGCGCACCAAATGAACTCAGAGTATTTTGCTCTGAGTTTTTGTTTTATGGAAAGGAGGTTGAGACATGGCTGGAGAAGTAAAAAGAAATACCCGTACAAAAAAGTCTGCGTCTGCTGAGAAAGCGTATTTGAACGATGACGGTTATCCGTTTCATTGTACTTCTTGTGGCAAGGGATTTATGAGACAAAAAGATAATTTCAATGTGTCTCCATCTCCGTATTATGCAAGAAATAATGGTTATTTGCCTATTTGTAAGCGTTGCTTAGAAAAGTCGTTTGATTACTATACAGATGATGTTTTTAATGGCGATCAGGATAAGGCGATGGATTTTTTGTGCGCTACCATTAACACATGTTTTGATGAAACGGCTTGGACAAATGCAAAAAAGAGTCCACCAAACAAAAGTCGTGTCAGCGCTTATTTTTCAAAACTGAATCTTGCGCAGACGAAAGGTGCGTCATATGCAGATACTATTTTGTTGCGAAGAGCTAACAAGGTTGAAAATGCAACTTCTGTGCAGCAAGTAAAAGACAATCCTAAAATCGAAGTACCTATTGAAACAATTCGTTTATTCGGTCTTGGTTTTAGCGAGCAAGACTATGAGGTTTTGAAGTTTGAATATGATGATTGGGTAAGCAAATATGGCGAACCTGAGGATAAGCGTCAAGACGAGCTATATAAGAGCATTTGCTATTTGAAGTTACAGCTTCAGAAGTCCGTTCAGAATGGGGATGCTGGCATTGGCGCGTTGGCTAAAACTTATAAAGAGTATATCAATGCTGCAACTACCGAGCTGGAGGATCGTAAACAGAAAAAGGAAGATTCTGTGAAATTAGATCCTCTTGGTGTTTGGATCAGCGATATTGAGAAATATACGCCGGCTGAATACTACAAAGACAAAGATCTTTACCGAGATGCGGATGGTATTGGCGGATATGCAAGTCGTTTTATTTTCCGCCCGTTAAAGAACTTGCTTACTGGTTCAAAGGAGCTTGATAAAGAATTCAATCTCTCCAAGGAGGATTGAGTATGGATAATATCAAGCGAATGGATGAACGGCAAGCTGCTCTGCATGAGCATTTTCCATCAACGCATTATTTGCATAAGCAGGAAAATGTTATGCGGCTCATGGAGTGGATCACATTCTATCGTCGCAACCCATCAAGATTTGTAGAGCATTATTTCGGAATCGTTCTTCATCTATACCAGCATATCATCTTGTATTTGATGGAGTTCGTTCCGAGCTTTTGTATTGTTGCTGCGCGATCTGCGGCAAAATCATTTCTAATTGCTATCTTTGCTTGTAAAGAGGCTATCTTACGGCCTGGGGCGAAAATTGTTGTTGCGTCGGCAACTAAAAAGCAAGCTCGCCTTATTGTGTCTGAGAAGATCAAAAAGGAGCTTATGCCAAAATCACCATTGTTGGCTGCTGAGATTGATAGCTTCAAAGATAACCAAAATGAAATTGAAGTGATTTTTAAGAATGGCAGCTCCATCGTAGTTGTTGCCGCAAATGAAAATGCTCGTGGTTATCGTGCAACGGTAATGATTTACGAAGAATTCCGTATGATCGTCAAGAACATCATTGATAGTGTTCTTTCGCCGTTCCTATATATCCGTCAGGCTGACTACTTGAAGCTTCCAGAGTATTCTTCCATGGTCGAAGAGCCGAAAGAGGTTTATATTTCTTCCGCGTGGTATCAAAGCCATTGGATGTGGAAGCTCATCCAGACTCTTACTAAGGATATGTTTACAGATGGTTCTTCGTGTGTAATTGCAATGGATTATAGTATTGCTTTGAAGCACAATATCAAAACGAGAAATTTCTTGATCAAAGAGCGGAAAAAGCTCGATCCGATTTCTTGGGCGATTGAGTATGAAAACCAGATGATTGCGGAAAATGCAAAATCTTTCTTCAATTATGAACAGCTCAATCGTAACCGTAGGTTGAAGAGGGCTTTCTATCCAAGAAGAAACGACGAAGCACTTTTGAAGCAGAAGAACAAGTATGATATTCCAAAGCAAGTTGGCGAAATTCGCATTTTGTCTTGCGATATTGCTATGGAGGGTGGCAACGCCACAGATAACTCTATTTATTCTTGCATTCGCCTACTTCCAGAGAGCCAAGAGTATAAAGTCATGGATACTCAGGGAGAACACATCGAAGTGAAGCGTGGATATAGACGTCAAGTCAGTTATATGGAGGCTGTTCATGGCGGCGAAACAACCAAGCAAGCCATTCGTATTAAGCAGCTATATACTGATTTCAATGCGGATTATTGTGTTTTGGACGGTCGTAATGCAGGTATCTCCGTTTACGATATGCTTGCTAAGGTTCTATATGACGAAGAGCGCAATATGGAGTATAAGCCTTGGAAATGTATGAACGATGAGAAAGTTGCTAATCGTATTCAGATTGCTGGCGCAGAAGAAAATGTTTACATTATCAAAGCACAGCTTGAAACGAATAGCAATATTGCTGAGTCGATGAGAAATGCTCTGAATTCCGGAATGATTGATCTATTGATTAGTAACACTGAGGCGGTTGATGAAATCGCAAACTTTATTCCTGAGTATGCTACTGCTGATGTGGATACGCAGCTTTTCTTTGAGCGTCCATATCTTGAAACGGTTGCCCTTATCAATGAAATGATTGATCTGGAATATGAGCGTGGAGAACAGACAGGGCTTATTAAGATTGTAAACAACAACAACCGTAAAGACCGCTATACTTCGGTCTCTTACGGTAATTATTTTGCTCAAATGCTTGAACACGACATGTTGTCAGATAGTTCGGAGTATGAGTATGTACCATTATTTAACTGAAGGAGGTGAGAAGATTGCCAAATAGTAAAAGACGCTTTCCGTTTTTCTGGAAAACAAATGAAGTCTACGAGGAAAATTCAGCGCCGCAAGATCCGACATATGAGTTTAACACGAATTTAGAAACTGCTTATATTCGGATGCTTCAAAGCTCTGGTCGTATGCCATATACGATTCAAGAAATTAGATCGTTTATTAGAAACCCGATGGCGAATATTGAAGCTATCAGAAATTTAGCGCATTGGGCTTATTATTCTAATGGCGTTGTTGCAAGCGGAATTGATTATATGCGGACGATGCACACGCTTGATGGTGTTATTGTCAGCAGATCAAAACGAGCTGACGGGAAAAGACCGCGCAATTATCGTATGAACAAGCAAAAAATGGAGGCAACTCTTCACACCATTCGATATAAGCAAGTAATTCGTGATGCGATTTTTAAGAATGCAAACGATGGTATGTATGTAGCTTATTTTGAGACCAATTATGCTACGCCAGACTATCGAACAGCTTTAACGGATTATGAGATTCAAAATATCACAGAGATCAATGCGATTGGTATGAACGCAATGGTTATTCCACTCCCTATTGATTACGTGAGAATTATTGGCCGCAGAAACAATAGCTATCAGGTAGCTTTTGATCTGCGGTATTTTTCTAATCTAAGTGAAGATGTCAGGAAAAGAAAACTTGCTGGATTCCCGAAAGAAATTCAAGAGGGGTATCTTGCATATGAGAATCAGACAATAGATGCTCCGTGGCTGCGACTCAATAACAACAAAACGATTGTGACCAAAATCAAGAGTGAAATTACAGATCCGTTCGGCATTCCATTTGCGATTGCCGCTTTGGATGATGTGAGTTATGCGCAGTATTTTGTAGATACCAAAAGAAATGTTTTGGATTCAGTCAACAATCAGATTGTGTACGAGACCTTCCCTGAGGGAAAGGAAAAAGGTACATCTGCTCTAAGCGAAAAGCAGCAGAAACAACAACACGATCTTGTGAAGAATGCGCTTGCCAGCAAGAGCAGAAATTCAAGTGGTACATCTTTCTTCTCTCTTGCAGCCGGCACAAAGCTGGACAGTATCTCCCTCGATGTTTCTCTGTTGGACGAGAAGAACGAGAACTCTATCATTGATTCTGTAAACAAGGATCTTGGTATTAGCGCGAGTGCATTAGATGGAAGTAGCACGGGTAACTATTCTACGGCAAATCTGAATTTGGAGCTTGTTTCTGCCAATGTGTATTCGTGGATTGAGGACATTGTTGACGAGCTGAATAAGTGCATCAATCAGAATATCATCAGCGATGCGAGTTGCCGCGTTGAGTTATATATCCTTCCAATTACGATGGTGAATAAGAACAATATGGTTGGATATATGGAATCGCTATATGCTCGTGGTAAGGGTAGTCTGTACGCATGGATTGCGGCGACAGGCTTTAATCCAGACAATTACATTGCGCTTATGGATCACGAGCTGGAAGAGGATTTTGAGAACAGATATCCGGTTCATAAGACTTCTTATACGATGTCGAGTGATGATGGCGGAAGACCATCTACGAATAGCGACAACCCGTCTTCTGTCCAGCAAAAGACGAACGGCGGAAATAATGCGCCAAAACCGTCAGCATAATTAGGAGGTGAGGAAAATGAACGAAGACCGTTTTATCGGGCGCATTTTTGAGCTTTCTAATGAACGGCAAATTACTGGTCGTAGAAAGATCAAAATTGTGCTACACGAGATTTTCCCATCTCATGATGTATGGCAGGAGAATGGAATTTCTTGGGACGAGGAATACACAACACAGAATATTGAATCTGTTACAAATATGTCTATCTGTGTTGAATTCCTAAGTGAAGAGCGTCGTCTTCCATATGGTCATGGTTTGACAGATATTAAGGACAACATGCCATATATGGAAGATGCAACTGTGGTAGGCCACTGCGAGAAAGGCTATGTCACAGATATTGAAATCGACGGCGAAACAAAAAGAGTGCTTGTCGGTGAGGGATATATCGACGAAATGCGGTATCCAAAGTTTGTTGCGTGGTTGGCTGAAAAGCTAAAGAATGGCAGCGTAAAGGGATCTGTTGAAATCGTTGGTCGCCCAGAAAATGATAATCGTATTATTTACGATGGCGGTTGGAAAGAGCATGGCAGAGTTCCTCAGATTTACGATTATAGTGGATATGCCATTCTTGGTATCAGACCGGCAGATGATACCGCAATCGTTGTTGAGTTAAATAATAAATTGGAAAACAGCAAGGAGGAAACACCTATGGACGAAAAGGTAATGGGACAATTCGTCGAGCTTGTGAAGACTTCTGTTACTCAGACAATTACTGAGCTTAATAATAAAGGCGAGCAGTATGAGGGGCAGATTTCCGAGTTGAACGGTCAGTTGGCCGCAAAGGATGCGGAAATCGCTGAGCTGAATGAGAAGCTTGCGACAGCACAGGCGGATTTGGCCGCAAAGGACGAGGCTATGGAAGCACAGACTTCTGAGCTGAATTCTTTGAAAGAGACAAATGCTACTTTGGAGAAAGAGAAGAAAATCGCTGAGCTAAATTCTGCTCTGTCAGAGTTCAGCGCTGAGGAACAGGCTCTTGCGCAGGCTGAGATTGATGCGTTTAAGGCTGATCCTACAACTGTTGAGATCAACAGTATTACCAGTAAGATTTGCGTTGAGATGGTTCGCAAAAACAAGGAGATTCACAACGCTGAATTGAACAATGGCGCACCGGATATCTTTGGAGGGGTTTCTTCTCCTGAGGATAAAGGCGACGTAGATATCTTTGGTTAATAAGGAGGATAATAGAAATGAAGTACAAGACTATTGGTGCATTTAAGAATGTACAGAATGTGCCTTATTGCAAGGCTGCTTCTGATATGAAGGTCGGCATGGGCGTTATTTTGGATCGTGTTGCAAAGACAGCAACTCTTCCCGCATCCGAAGACGATGCAAAGAAGGTCGTATATATCGTTACCAATATCAATGATAAGCCTGAGCTACATAACAGCCCTGAGACTTATGTTGTAAACGAGGGCGAGTATGTTCGTGCCGATGATCTGAGAACCGTAAACGGTCTTGAAATTGAGTTTGCTGCTTTTGAGATCAATGGTGGCACTACTGGCTTGGCGGCTGAGGATCTGTTGGTGTTTGGCACTGACGGTAAGATCGTTAAGACAACAAGTGCAGATGGCTATGCTGTTTGCTTCAAGGTAATCCGCAAGACTCCATATATGGATGATGGCATTCTTGCTGAGATTGTTGCGCAGTAAGAATAGGTATAGGAGGAAAAACAAATGGATAACATTTTTGAACTAAACACCGTCAACAATGTTAAAGATGAAGTTGGCGCTTCTAAGGTAAAGTCCACCTCTCCGGTGGTTGAGGTCTTCTCTGCATTGGTGCAGGGCAAGAGCCTGTCATCTTTTGATGGTAAGATCGTTGATAAGTCAGTTGAGCATATCAAGGATCTTGCTGGTCGTGCTATTGACGGCGACCATCAGGCTGTTTCTGAGCTGAACGCTATTCAGCGTTTTGCTATCGAGCCTAAGCTGATTGAGGCTATTAAGATCTTCAATTTCATGGGTACATACAAAAGTGTTCCTTACGACACCGTTCCTATGATGAAGACCTATAAGTACGAGAGCATTGATTCTCGTTTCCAGGCTTCAAGCGGTGATGTGCCTTTTGCTACCCACAGCTTCCGCGAGTATCCTATCGGCACTCAGACCATTTCTTCTGGTTATGCCGTAGATTATCGTGAGCTGCAGAGCGGCAATTTTGACGGTACTATTGCCGAGGGTATTTCTCAGGTGCAGACTGACATGCAGAATAAGGCAGTTTACTATGTTATTGCCAAGCTGTATGATGCGCTGAAGAATGCTAAGGGCGTGAAGCACTTTGCTGAGAACAGCGGTGTTACGCAGACTGCTGTTGATGAGATGCTGAAGAAGATGCGTCGTTATGGTCGTGTGAACATTTGCGGCGATTATTCTGTTGTGTCTCAGTTCAACGATTTTGCTGGTTATAAGACTTTCGGTGCGAACACCATTCCGTTTGGCGCTGATGCTGTTGCCGAGGAAATCCGTAAGACCGGTCTGTTGAGCTTCTACAATGGTTCTCACATTGTTGAGCTGCCTAACGCTCTGGACTTCACTCGTATGAATGCCGACAAGACTTCTTACGAGCTGTATATGCCACAGGGCTTGCTATTCTTCATTCCTCAGGGCAAGATTGCTCCGTTGCAGATCTTCCGTCGTGGCGGTATGACCACTATGACTGGTGATGATATTGTAACTCGTCAGCACTTGACTCGTTTCGATATGGAAATCGGTGCTGGTGTTGCTGAGGGTATGGAGGATCAGATTGGTCTTCTGTCCGACACTAACTTTGAGGTTCCTTCTCTTTAATTAGGAATTAGTTAGACAATATAATGGAGGGAGGATATTCCTCCCTCCTACTTTATAACAAGGAGCGAAAGTAAATGGAACTAACCGATAAGGTTTTAATTGATAATTTGTGTAGCTGGCCTCTATACTTCCGCCGCCTAAATGGAGTGGGAGATATTCGTATTCCAGCAAATGTAACTGGATTTGCTATGCTGGACGTTGCAGAGGTGCAGATGCAGATTCAGTCTGGAAACAGAATGTTCGTTGGTAATGATCCAGCTCGTCCAGGCGACCATGCTCGTCTATTTATTCAAAACGATGCGCAGCGTAAGGCGTTGTTCGGCTATGCTGATACGACAGACGATGTACTTGTCTTGAATGCGGAGTCTGTGCGGGAGTTGCTGGCTCTTAGAAAGAAGGATGAGTTTAATGCTCGCCTTGCGGCTCTTGTCACCAATGATGCTGAAAAGAAAATGATTGCGCAGATTGCAAAGGAAAATGGCGGAGATGACGTCGCCGCTTGGAAAATGGACGCAATCAACAAGCTTGCTGAGTCAGTCACTCTTTAATTAAGGAGGTTTGGGTATGGAGAAAACTACTTTTGAAGAGATCGAGACCAGCTTTCATTCCATGCCTTTAACTAAGTATATTATCCCAACAGCGTTAGAGCAGGAATGGTTGAAATCTGCGGTTGCAGATTACGAACTTGATTTGAGCTGTGATCTTGAATATGACGAAGAGAATCACCGTTTTTCTTCTGTATTGGATCGACAGACTGTGCGTGTTCTTGCTCTCATGATGTATGTCAGCTATTTACAAAGAGAGCTTAGTCGTGTAATGGCGCTGAATGGAATTTATACAAAGGATGTTCAGATCACTGGTGCTGACGGAACGAAAAGAGTAACAAAGCAAGAACTTGAATTTGAGATTGGGCGCGTAAAAGAACGATTGCACAAACTGAAACAACACTGTTTTGACTAAGGAGGTGCTTGGATATGCCTATTGAGTGGTATCTAATGAAGCAGCCTACTTATAACAGTGGTTTTGAGGGCGATGAATTTGCGAATTATGCCCAAGATGGGTTTGAGGAAATTTTAGAGTCTGAGCTTGCTGATGATATTGAGATTTTTGAAAAGAGTCTCAGCGTTGAGCCAGTAAAGACACGAGCAATCATTCAGGGTGTGACGAGCGATACCTATAACAATAGTGTTATGCGTCAATTTATTTGTCGCATTGGGACACTTCGGGCAGGTCAATATATTAAGGCTCGTGGCCAGTATTGGATGGTTTATTCTCTTCCTGATAATAACAAGATGTATGAAAAGGCGATTGCGTGGCAGTGCAAATACTCTATCTACTTTATTTCGCCCATTACAGGCAAAGCAGTTGAGTACCCTGTTTACGATATCAATAGTACACAGTATGGTTCTGGTGAGACTGCCAAAACACATATGACCATTGGTACTTCGCAGCATCTTGTTTATATCCCATATAATTCTGAGACAATTATGCTTGATAGCGGTTTCCGGTTTTTGATTGATAAAAACCGAGAAGAGCCGACTGCATATCGTCTTGCTCAGGTGGACTCCGGAGGCTATTCGTGCGGTGCTGATGATGGGCTGTTGCAGTGGACGATTATTGAAAGTCAGTATGACAAAGATACTGATAACAAAGAACTGATGATTGCCGATTATTATGGCAAGTCGATTTATTCTAAGCCAGAAGATCCAGAGGAAGGATATTCTATCACATTAACTACGGATTCGTCCGGTAACAAGGTTACATTTGGTGAGGATATTCGTGTTGATCTGCACTGTTTCAAGGATGGTGTTCCCATTGATTCTTTCGAGGTTAATGCCAATCTGACAGATGGTAATGAATATGGTGAGATTAAAGAAGTTGGAGACGGATACATTATTGTTCGCGCGCTAAATAATCGAGATTATATTGGTCAGGAAATTACTCTTGAAGCGAGCAATGATGAGTATGGTGTTAGTGCGTCGATTATTCTAACGATAGGACGGTGGTATTGATGTATTTATCTGAGATACCGAGATATAGAGATGTCGTTATGGAGAGGATTTGTAAGTGCGACGCAATCATTGATTTGATTCGGCCTGAGGATCAGCCAGATATGAAGGCTTCCGACATGGCTTATAAATACATTTTTCCATATGACTACATTGTGGATAAGACCACAGAGGTAGGTACATATCTGTGTTTTGATGTTGCTGCTCCGCGTATCATCGACCGTGCTTTTTCTGATTTCCGTATTTACTTTTGGATTATTTCTCATGAAAGAGCAATGCGGACACCGAAAGGGCTTGTGACGGATCTTCTGTCTTGCGAAGTAGATAAGCTTATGAACGGTAGCCGAGAGTTTGGTCTTGGTAGAGTCGAGCTTATGGGATGGGATCGTTTTACACCTGCTGACGATTTTCATGGGCGCTCTCTTACCTATCGCACTGTTGACTTCAATCGGGAGTGATACAAAGTGGATAAGAGAGACTTGAATTTGCAGCTCTGTTCGGATGATCCGATTTTTGTTGGCGGAGTACCTATCTACCCTATTCCAATCAGCGAAATTGCCAAGATTGGATATATGAGATTTAACGCTGAGGTTCGTTTGCTCTGTTTGAACGAAAGTGATATCAGTGCAATGACCGGAAACGATATTTCTGATATTGGTGTTTTCAAATATCTGGTCGCAAACGCAATGCGAGATCAAGGGCTTATGGATACGATTTTGTTTTGGCTCTCTATTATCACGCATAGCAGAATGAAGTTTTCTTCTCGTAACCTATGTTTTACTTGTGGCGCATTCAATATCACACAAGAAAACTTTGATGAGGTACAAGCTGTTATTAGACTTCGTAATGGCTTACAAGACATTGAAGAAGAGGAAGAAAACCCAGATAACGAAGCTGCTCGCCGCGTATTACAGCGCAGAAAAGAAGAGCGGTTAAAGCGAAAACGCTTGAAAGAGGTCGATGAAGAGTCTGCGATTACGCTTGCTGATTTGGTCAGTATTTTAGCGAGTGGATTTGGCTTGACGATGGCGGATGTAATGAAATATGACATCTACCAGTTTAACGATCAATTCAATCGTCTAAAAATTATGGACGATTATGAAGTCAATGTTCAGGCACTACTACATGGTGCTAAGAAAGAAAATGTTAATTTGACTCACTGGATCACAAAAATTAAACACGATCCTGAGTAATACGGCAGTCTGGATTATTCCAGGCTGTTTATTTTTTTTAAGGAGGTACATACATGTCTAACGCAAAATTTGGCGCGAAGGAAGTCATGGACGTTGTTCTTTATGACATGGAGACAGATAAGCCGGTTATTCAGTTTGATAGTCTAAAGACTTCCAGCATTAGCGTAACCTCAGAAAAGGTTTACGCACGAGGCGGTAAGGGCAATCCGAAGCTGATTACATGGGAGATCAATAAGGAAGCAACCTTGACTATCGAGGACGCTTTGATTTCTCCGAAGTCTATGGAGCTTGTGTCCGGTATCGCTCGTAAGGTCGGTGTCCAGACCATTCGCATGAGACAGACAACCGAGTACGAAAACGGCGAGAATAAGGGTAAGATGTATCCTTTGAAGGCTGATGCTACCGGTAAGATTGCTCTGGCGTTTGCTCCGAATACCGATGTGAGCAAGATCTTGGTTTATCCGTTCGACTCCGATTGCGAAGAGGATGCTCTATTCGATATGACCGGTGCAACTCTTGATGCGGAGAACAAGACTCTTACCATTGAAGCGGCTAAGAATCAGCGTGTTGTGGTTTACTATGACTACGATAGTGAAGCTACTGCTGAGACCTATGTAATTGACGCTGAACACTTCAGCGGTACATACAAGCTGGTTGGTGATACCGTACTTCGTAACCAGAAGACCGGTAAGGATGAAGCTTTCCAGGTTACTATTCCAAATCTGAAGTTTACTTCTAATTTGGAGCTTGGTTTTGCTGCCGAGGGCGATCCTTCTACCACTACATTTGAGTGCGAGGTCATGCGCGACACCGATACTGGCGCGATGATTCAGATGGTGAAGTATTAAGGTGTTAATCACTTCGGGAGGGCGATTTGCCCTCCCGCTTTTCTATCAACAGGCAAGGTGAAAATATGAGTAAGAACAAGATTTTTGTATGCGATGTATTGCCTTGTGCTGGTGATCTGGATGTGGTTGTAGCACTCGTTGAAGACGGAGAAACAACGCGAGAAGTGCAAATCTGCATTCCGAAATACTGTGATATTTCCAAGTGTATTGGCGAGGAAATTTATTATGAAATCAAGAATGGGCGTGTGCGTCTCTCCGCAGTACGATCACCAAAACATGAGGTAGATGATCCTACGCAGGATATTGAAAGTGGAGAGGAATAACCTCTCCCTTTCTTTTGTTTTGCGAAGGGTGATGATATGAAAATTTTATCCATAGACCAGGCCAGAAATGGTGCTTGGGCTGTTTTTGACTATGAGACGAAAAAGCTCGAAACATACGGGACTTTTTCTTTTGGAAATAAGGACTATACATACGCAAGAGCGATTCTTGCTATTGAGAGTTTGGTCGATACGATTATCAAGACCTATAACATTTCGGCTGTGTTTATCGAAGACATTCAGCTTCGTGTAAATGTACAGTCTTTCAAAAAGCTTGCGCAACTTCAAGGTGTCCTCATAAATCTCTTTGAGAAGAATGAATACTTGTACGATTTCATTGCTCCAACTCAGTGGCAAAACTATTGTAAAGCAAGAGGACGGAGCAGTAAGGAAATCAAAGATAAAATTAAAGCCTTGGAAGCGTCTGGAAAGAAAGAGTCAAAAATTCTTTCCATTCAAGCGGCGAAAGAAATGTACGGAATTGACACGGACAATGATAATCTGGCCGATGCAATTATGATTGGGCATTTTGTAATTAACAACTATGACATTCGGTCAAATCAAGATGACCAAATCAAAATTGAGAAACATGAAAAATAATCTTAGAGAGGATGCTATAAATGGCAAAGAAGACTAATCGTGTTTCAATTAACGCGCTTGAGCGTTTTTGTAAGGAGACAACTCCAGATATTATGCAGCGTACATTTTCTATTGGTGATGAGACTATTACATATGAGGTAAAATTCCGCCTTACATTGGAAGAGTCTATGCGTTTTATTGAGGATGTTGTAAAAGAAGCTATTATGCCGAATGACGGTATGATTGTTCCGCTCGCACAGAGCTACATCATCGGAAAGAACATTCTCGTTTACTATGCGAATTTTACGATGCCGAACGATGAGAGTAAGGCGTATGAGCTGGTGTTGGGTGCAAATGGTATTATTGGCGATATTATCGGGTGTATTGACAATGCGCAATATCAGATGCTCTTAGCCGGTGTTCGTGATAGAGTTAATTTTGAGACGCAGAAGATGTTATCCGTGCAGGAACAGCGTGTCAACACATTGGTTGGTGAGATTTCTCGTTTTGCAGAGCAGATGGACAGTGTGTTTGGCAATATCAGCGGTGAGCAAATGGCTGGTTTCATTTCGAGCATGAGTAAGCTTTCTGATACACAGATTTCTACTGAAGAGCTTGCGAAAGCTTTCGTAGAGAACGCAAAAGAAAACAACTGATAGCAATTAAAGCTATGCGTATTGGTTGACTTTAGCGGGCGATTTTCCTATAATACAAGCATAGCTATGTTGATTAGGAGGTGTGCCTATGAGAAGAAGACCGAGACCGTTTATGCTGAGTGCATCGACTGGCGACGGCGCAGCTCTTGTCGTTATTGTTGGGTTGCTGTGCCTCCCACTTTCTGCATTTGTCGCACTACCAGCGATGCTTCTCACCGCAAAGCTTGTTGATAGTAATATCAATTGGTTTGTTTTGGTTTTGATAGTGCTTCCTGTTATCGCTGCGTCTGCCTGTTTCATAGCTACACCTATATTGGCAATCGTAAGTTTTGCTGCGCTGATTGCCGCTTTGTATTTTGTTAGGCAGTGGTTAAAGCGCTTGCCAGAGACAAGCCAGATCCGTGGTGAGTTTAAGCGTTTCCGAAAAATTGCAATATACGCAACGGTTGTATGCTACATTGGGTTTTTAATTGTTTTATTATTAGAAAACTACACAGCAATTATGACCATTATGACTTGTGCTACGCTTATTTTGCTCTTTGTTGTAGTTGGGCTATTTAGTTTTGTGATGTTTCTAATGTTTGACGCTAACAATGCGGCTAAGACATGCGAAGAGAATCAAAGCAAGATAAGCAATTCAAAAGAAAATGACAAATAATTGATTCATGAGTATTGCGCCGGCATATGCCGGCGCTTTTCTTATTTCGGAGGAACGATATGCCGCAGTTCAAAAATACGGCTGATCTGATGGCATATTTGAAAAAGGCTGTCGATGAGTCTTTAACTAATGATGTATTCCCTATTATCCGTGATGAAGAAGTTGAGGCAATCAAAGATATCGTTTATAGCATGGATACATCTGGGTATTATCAACGCAGATATGATTTTGGCGGTATCGGAGATCCATATAATATTGTGATTAAAGGCGATACTGCGCAAAACGGTATTTTATCGGTCATCAATATTACCGATCCAAACCCATATCTGAACGGTCGAAACGGAGATAGAGCTACGGTAAATAAGAATCTTCCGTATTTGATTGAGCATGGTCGTGGTGGATCTGGTGATCCTGGTTATGACTATTGGAGCAGACCGAAAGCCCGCCCGTTTACAGAAACTACGGTTGAGAGATTACAAGCTTCTGGTAAATGTACGCAGGCATTAAAACGAGGACTTATGAAGAAAGGCATTACGATTCGATAATCGGGTGTCTTTCTTTTCTTTATATAAGAAATTAGTTAAACAACTTATAAGTGAGGTGATTATGCGTGGATGATCTGCAAATTCTATTAAAAGCCGTGATTGACGAGAACAGCCAGTCTTCACTTGATTCTAAGCTTGCAAGTATTGCTAAGTCTTTGAGTGAGTCGCACACTGTAAAGCTGAAGGTTGGTTTTGATGAAGACTCCGTTAAAACGGTGCAGAGTCAGCTACAAACAATCGCCAAGCAGGTCGGTGGTGCAAACCATACTGGCACATATAAGCCGTTGCAGGTTTTTGATGCAACGCAATTAAAGGCTGACGGTCAGCGTTACTTTACATCGGTCAAAGATATCGTTAGTCGAGCGCAGGCCGAATTCAGTAAGCTTGGCAAGACGGATATTACGAATGTTTTTAAGGATTCTAAGGGAAACATCCAAAGTTTCACTGCCAGCGTTACTAAGGCTGATGGCGTTGTAGAGAAGTTTAATTTTAACCTCGCAAAAATCAAAGATGGCGCTCAATCCATAAAAGGGTTCGTTCAAAGTAACTCTATTTTGACAGATAAAAACGCCGGCTCTAATTTGGAGCAGACGCTTAACTATCTAAACAGAATCAATACGAAAATTGCTGATATCACGAGCAAAACATTGACAAACACATCAAAGCCGTTGCTTGGCGATATGGAGCAGTTTAATCAGTATCAAGAAAAACTGAATGCTGTAAAGGCTCGTATTGAAGAGATCAAGCAATCAAACACCACTCTCTCTTCTGAGCATAAGAGAGAAATTGACTCTATGGTTGCTGATCTTCAGCGCTATGCAAAGGAGCTACAAACTTCTGCGTATGCTGCAACGGATTTGAAAGCAAATACTTTTGCAAATCAAAAAGCCGAGTTGCAAGCAAGTCTTGAAACGCAAATTAAGAAATGGCAAAATGCCGGTATTTTCGGCGGTGACTTTAAGGCAAGCGTAGAAGAGGCAAAGACTGCGTTAGAGAATGCGTTGAATCCAAATGATCTTGACGCATATCGTCATAAGCTTGCGTTACTCGAACAGCAATTCAAGCAGTTGAAGCTTGATAATGCTGCTTCTGGGAAGTTATTGGATGCAGAAAAGCTCAATTCCAATATTCAAACAGCGCAGCTTAGGATTCAGAATCTAAAGCAGACATATAGTGCATTTGTTTCTGATCCAAACCTAATGTCGAAATGGCAGCAGCTTTTTGATGAGTCACAGATGGTTAGTTCTTCAAAAGAACTGACAAATTTAAATGCGAAAATTCGACTTTTTGAGCAGGAGCTTATCAGCGCAGATAAGCATAGCCAGTCTCTATTTGGAGAGCTGAAAAACAATATTGCGAAAATGGGATCTTGGATGGTACTTGGCGGTGTTATTGCGGGTATCATGCGAGGTGTCACTGGTCTTTATGATGCTGTTGTCGATTTGGATACGGCGATGACCGAACTGAAAAAGGTCACGGACGAAACTGATGAGTCGTATGATCGTTTTCTTTCTGACGCGGCGCAAAAGGCAGTTGATATCGGTACATCATATTCTGACTATGTAACTGCAACTGCAAATTTTGCTCGCCTTGGTTATTCGATGGCTGATGCTTCTGACCTTGCAGAAGTTGCTACAATTTATAGCGTCGTTGGTGACGAAATCAGCGATGTAAACGAGGCTACCAGCTCTATCATTTCCACAATGAAAGCGTTTGGTATTGAAGCCAGCGATGCAATGACCATCGTTGATAAATTCAACAAAATTGGCAATGAGTTCGCTATTTCTTCTGGCGGTGTCGGTGATGCGTTGCAGCGCTCCGCCTCCGCTATGGCTGCGGCAAACAACACAATTGATGAGTCAATCGCTCTAATTGTTGCGGCGAATAACGTCGTACAAGATCCTGATGCGGTTGGTACAATGTGGAAAACCGTTGCTATGCGTATTCGTGGCGCAAAGACTGAGCTTGAAGAAGCCGGTCTTGAAACCGAATATATGGCAGAAAGCACAGCAAAACTTCAGAAGCAAATCAAGGGATTGACCAATGTTGATGGCTCTGGCGGTTTTGACATTATGGCTGATGCCGATAATTTCAAGAGTACATATGAAATTATTCTTGGAATTAGTAAGGTCTGGGAGAAAATGAGCGATATCGACCAGGCTGCATTGCTTGAATTGCTGGCCGGTAAGCGTCAGGGTAACGCTCTGGCGGCGGCTATCGAAAATATGGACGATGTTGTTAGTGCCATGAACGCTTCTGTTAATGCGGAAGGTTCTGCTCTCGCTGAGCATGAAAAGTGGATGGACAGTATTGAGGCAAAGCAGCAAAAATTCCAAGCTCAGTATCAGGCTCTTGCAAAGACTATTTTGAATAGTGATTTGATTAAGGGCGCATATGATGCTGGAACTGGATTGCTCGGTTGGCTCACAAAACTTATTGAAACGCTTGGTGCATTTCCTACAATTCTTGCTGGTATCACTCCATTCTTTGATAAGCTTCAATTATTAAAAACAACCACATCGAAGAATTGGCTTGGTACTGGGACTGGCATTTCATTTGCATGGAATAGTGGAAAGCTTGAATTAGAAAATGATATTCGTCTACTTGATGAATACAAAACAAAGATTCAAGGTCTTGGCACATCAACAAGTGATTTGACACAACGTCAAATCGTATGGAACGATACAATTGGTCGTGGAAGTAATTCGCTGAAAACGGCTGTTCATGTAACAGATGATGCTACGATTTCTACTGACGCATATCGTTCATCAATGACAAACGCATCTGCATCTACAACAGCAATGGGCGTTGCGTCTAAAGCTGCGGCAGTCGGCGTACATGTGCTAAAGACCGCTCTGAATATGCTGATTAGTCTTGGTATTGGTCTTGCTATTTCGGCAATTGTTTCTGGAATTTCAAAGCTAATTAACAAGGCTAAGGAGGCTCGTCAGGCCGCTGTCGAAGCTGGTACTGCCGCTGCGGAAGATGCAAAGAAGCTGTATGATCTCGCATCTTCTTATATTGAGCTGAGTAATGCCGTCGAAGCTGGTACTGGCTCACAAGAAGATCTCATTGCTATTCAGGACGAGCTAATTGCCTATCTGAAAGATCAGGGAGTTGCTGTTGATAATTTGTCTGGTAGCTATGCAGATTTGCGAGATAGCATTATCGACGCAGCCAGAACGCAGTTACAAACCGATATTTCAAAAGGTGTTCGTGCTGCTAATGTTGCTAAAGAAGATGCTGTAAAAGAGCTTGATGGATATTTCAATAGTCATAGTTTCTACTCCGCAACTGGCAAAGAAGCTGGAGATGCTATGGCGTATCTCAAAGAGCTTGGGTTTACTGGTATTGATGATAGCGGTAGCAAGGGCGGCGGAACAATCTTCCTTCCAAGCGTATATAGTTCAGATGGTGGCTTAAAAGATGTCACATTTGAGGATTTAGCGGCGAATTATAAGTATCTACAAGATGCGATGAACGCAGTTCGTGACAAATTCGGAAGTGAAAATCCGGTATTTGAAGTTCTTGCGGATGCTTATAACGAATACGACGCTGCGTTGTCCGACGCAATTGATCAGATTGATAAAAACAATCAGATGATTGCGGAAGACGCTTTCCTTGCTGCTCAGAAGCTTGCAAAGCCAGAAAACCTTGACCAGTTTGAAAAGATGCGCAAGGATCTGATCCAGCAGGTTCAGAACGATTTGAGTTTCGACGAGAATGGTACATATTCTGCTGAGGAACTTGTTGATAAAACGCTTGGTACGAATGATTACTATGCTGGTTTGCTTGAAGAGCTAAATCAGCGCGAAAGTCAGGCTAAGCAAGTCAACGAGAAAATGCAGGCTATTGCTGAGGCGTTAGTTCCCAAAAACTACGAACAGTATGAGCCTGGCACATCTGCACATTTCCATGAGTTAGACGCATGGCTTGCTGAGGCTGATGAAGTCAAAGAAAAGCTACGCGGTCTATCAGATGAGGAATTTGAGGTTGCTTATGATGCGGTTATTAACCAAGGCGCAACGACTTGGGATGATATCACCGCAGCAATCGAAAAGTATAATAGTGAACAGGAAGTAGCAAGAAGACATTCTGAACAGCTCAAGACCACGATTAAGAGCCTTTGGAATTCTGAAAACTTTGCTGACGCTAAGGAAGAGCTGATGACTCTTTCGACAACACTTGATGGTATCACAGCCGAAAATGTAAAGGAATTGGCTGAGGAAAGCGGTATTCTTGCCGGTGTTCTTGATGAAGACGGTATGAATGCGCAATTCCTCGCACATATCTTACAGGTCATGGCTGAGGGTGGCGATGGTGTTGCTCTTATTACGGAGCAAGCGTTGAAGCTCAACGATGCTCTTGATGGCATGGTAGATAAGTTTGATAGTGTGACCGATGCGAAAGCGCGGTACGATGCTGCCATGTCTGTTGAGGAAAAGGATACTGACTTTAAGTCTTATGCAGAAGCCTTTGAGGAACTGAATAAGCAGTTTGAAGCAGGCACAACTAACTCGAACGCTTTCTGGGCTGCGGCTGAATTCCTGTTTGGTAGTGATCAGCTATCTACATGGGGATGGGGCGATGGCCTTGATGAAATCTACTCCGCAATGGAGAAAAACAAGATTGTGTTTGAGGACGCTGACAGTGCTGGTGCTGGCTTTGTTGAACGGCTATATCAGATGTCTCAGGCTGGTCAGTTAGTCAACGATCAGGGCGAAAAATTACTGGATATCAGTAAAGATTCTGATGGTGCTTATGTTTTCGACATTGATCCGGATAATCTGGACGCGATTGCCGAAAAGATGGGTATTACGACAGATGCGGTTCTTGCATGTCTGGAAGCTCTCTCCATGTGGGGAGATATTGATTTCTACGATATGAACGAGGTCGCAGATGTTATCGACGAAATTGGTCTATCTGCGGAGAATGCTGGAAAGAAAGCAATCAATGTTTCGGCGCTTACCGATCAGCTTATCACTCTTGGTAAGACTGACAAGGAAATCTATGATATTCTGACAGGTCTACAAGACCTCGATGGCGTTGTATTGTTGGATGCAGAGGGCAGCATTGACGGTTTAACGAACAGTCTTACTAATCTCGGTTTAGCAGCCAGCGATGGTATCACGGTCAATGTTGATGCAGAAGCTCTTGCCCCACTTCTTTCCGAATTAAATTTCACTAAGGAACAGGCAGAAGACCTAATTACAAAGCTTGGTGAAGCAGACGGTATTTCCCTCACAAATTCGCAGGGCGAAATTAAAGATACGACAGATGCGCTGGAGTATCTGAACGGTTTGGACTTTGCGACAGTAACTTCTAATGTTGATGGTGTTGCGCAGGCTGTCGATGATGTAGACGATGAGACAACTGATAATGTTGTTAATCAGTTTAATAACATTGAAACTGCTGCAAGCGACGCAGAGACCGCAGTAAAGCGCGTTCAGACTGCTGTTCAGCATTTGGACGGTCAAACCGCTACGGTTACGATTGACACAAAGCGTAAGAGCGGCATTCTTGGAGGTATTTTCGGATATGCTTCTGGTACTGGTGCTGCACCGGCTGGCGATGCGCTGGTTGGCGAAGAGGGCGCTGAGCTTATCCAGTCTGGCGATAAGGCTTATCTTGCAGGTGTAAATGGCGCTGAGGTTGTTAATCTCAAGCAAGGCGACCGTGTTTATACTGCCGATGAAACAAAGCGTATCGTACACGGATCTGGCAAGCAGCTCAAGGGTGTTATCCCAGCTTATGCGAAAGGCAGAGTCCAGACAGGTGGATTGCATGTCGAAACGGATAAGACTGGTTCAACTGGAACGCCGATCAAATTCAACGCTACGGTTGAAGCAACAATTGACGATAAGACATTAGAAGACCAGCTTAAAGATAAGCTGGACGATTTGGAAGAGCAGCTATCCGATATTATTGGTAATTTTGAGCATTCAATTTTCCTTCTGGAGAAGAATGACGGGACTCCAGAACAAATTATTGCCATCTATCGGAAGATGCAAGAAACAGTCCACGCACAAGCTGAAAAGTATCGTGCGCTTGGTTTAGATGACACCTCTGATTATATCCAAGACCTACAGAAAAAGTGGTGGGATTATCAGGATACGATTGAGGATATGTTGCATGATATTTACCAGACTGCGGTAGATAATCATAACAATATGCTTAGTCTGTTGGAGAACCAGTATGATATGCTGGACAACAATCAGACCAAGGATGCGATGTTGGATAATCTTTATAAGCAGCTTGAAGAACAAAAGAAGATTCAAGAAGAAGCTCATAAGGAAGAACGACGTCTGCGTGATCTCGGACTGGACGAAAACGACGAAGCAATTCAAGATTGTATTAACGCATGGTGGGGTGCTTATAATGATATTCAAGACATTAACTCTAAAATCGCAGATAATGTTCTTGATACATTTGATGACTTCATTGACTATGCCGATGATTTTGATTTGTGGGGAGATTTTAACTTCACCAAGGTTGATTACCTGAAACAAAAGCTGAAAGAGATCAATCGCCTATTTGAAGAGGGTGTTTTAACTCTGAAAGAGTATAACAGTCTCATGCGTGAAACTGGCGTTGAAATCTACAACGAACAGAAAGATGCTCTAACGAAAATCATTGAGATGACGATGGAGCTTGTCCGTCAAGAGGCTGAGGATCAGGTAGATGCTCTGGAAGCACAGATTGACGCTTTCCGTAAAATCATTGATTTGAAGAAAGAGTCTCTTTCTGCGACTAAGGATGAAGAAGACTATCAAAGAACTGTTGCAGAAAAAGTAGCTGAGATTGCTGAAAAGCAAGCAAAGCTTGCGCAGTTGGATCGTGATACGAGTGCATCTGCAAATGCTGAGAAGCAAAAGTTAGCGCAAGAGCTGGCTCAGCTTCAGCAGGAGTTGGCTGACTATCAAGCAGATTATGCGTATAATTCACAAGTTGATGCTTTGGATAAAGAAGCTGATACTTTTGAGAATACGAAAAATGATGAGATTTCCTATGTGAAGTCCACAGTTGATACGGAAGAAAAGGTGTATAATGCGGCTATTTCTCGTATCAACAGCAATTGGGAACAGCTATATACAGACCTGATTGAGTGGAACAAACAATATGGAGATATGATCGATGGCGAAGATTCTATTACCTCCGCTTGGAGAACTGCTAAGGCAGCAGCGCAAGAATACGGCGATGTCGTGTCTGCGCTGAACGGTATTAACTCTGAAATTTCCTACGCTGGAAAGAGTGCTGACGATAAGCAAACGCAAATCGACAGGATTCTGAGTAAGATGCAGACAAATAGTAAGGGTTGGCATACTGCAAAGACGCAGGAAGAAAAGAACCGTTTGGTTAAGGAGAACGAGGATCTTGCCGAGCAGCTTTCCGCTCTATTGGGGCGCAAGGTTGTTAAAGTGAATGGCGTTTGGTATCTTGATTCCGCAAATGGCCCGCGTCTATTCCATACTGGTTTAGATGAGGGTTATGTTGGCGGTCGAGCTACCGGTGCTGATGAAGTCCTTTCTGTTTTGAAGGATGGAGAGCTTGTTATGACGAAAGATCAGTATATGCGTATTTTCAATTCGTTGAAATATGGCATTACTGGTGTTTTGGACTCATTGATTGGCAATCTTACTTCTACATCACCCGCTGTTTCTGAGGTCGTTAAGTCGATCACAAACGACAATAGCAATACAGATAATTCGTCTACGGATGATCGTGTTACTATTCAGAACTACTTCCAGATGCAGAATGTGACGGAAGAAAATATGAAGGGCTTTGCTGAGTATTATGCTGATTTCACAATTGGAAAACTGATTAGTGCAAATCGGCGTAAAGGAATTAGAAACAAGGTTGCTAATTCTATGCTCAGAGGATAATTTTAAGAGGACACCCAATGGGTGTCCTCTTTGTTCTATAAAGGAGGTCTTGGTATGGTCATTGATTTTGCAAAGATCAATGTAAAAGAGCAGCCCGTGTTGATTCTCCAAAATCTTGATGATACCCCTATTGGAGTGCTAAAGTACGCATTCAATGTTGAGGCCGACCTTTGTTATAATGAGATTTCAACACTGACATTCGATCTACCAGCGTATGTGGATCGAAAGCTCACAGAGAACTATGGTCGAGTTGTCGGAATGCGAATTATTGATTTGATGAACTACGGTCGCTTCCTTTTGGTTGATCCAAAAGTGGATGATGATGGTATCAAGCAAATCAAAAGTTGTACTGCATATTCGCTTGAATATGAGTTTTCGTTTAAGAAGCTTCCATTGACAGAGGGGACATATAATTTGTGGAATCCTATTGCTCCGAAAGGAACAATTTTAGGGATGATTCTTGAACTAATGCCATCTTGGAGTGTTGGAAGCGTTGATGCAACTTTAATTGACAAGTATCGCACTTTCGATGATAGCGGAGATCAAAATATCTACAATTTCATGAAATCTGATTTGCAGGACTCATATGGTTGTATTTTTTATTTTGATACCTATAAACGACTAATTCATGTGCGTGATATGGCTTCTGCTGCGCCGATTACACCCGTATATTTTTCTGTAAAAAATCTCGTGAAAAATGTGAGTGTTGATGAGGATAGCGAAAGTATTGTAACTAATCTTGGCGTATATGGCGCGGATGGTGTTGATATCCGAAGTGTCAATCCGATGGGAACGAGTAGCGTTATCAATCTGCGGTATTTTATGACACTCGATAATTTTAGTCAGAGTGTGATTAACAAATATAATCTGTGGGAGGAAACATTTAAGTCTTACCAACAGCAATATTACAATCTGACAATTGAAGAAGCTCTGAAAACCGCTCAGCTTGTTACAGAACAAGCCGCTATGACTACCTTGCAAGGAGAATTGACAAGCCTTGAAAATATTCAAGCGGTTACTATTCAGGCTATTGCACAAGGGCTGAAATCACAAAGCGATCTAAATAGTGTCAATGCAAAAATTGATGCTAAGAAAGACGAAATTACACAGAAGCAATCTGAAATTGATGCTATTTCTGCGGAAGTTTCAAGTTTGAATGAGCAGATGGTCGCAATCAACAACAAGACCGCCCTATCTGCATATTTTACAGAAGATGAGTACAAGATCATCAATCGGTATCTGAAAGAAGACTCTATTTCGGAAGATTCGTTTGTGATTCCAAAGGTAGCTACCTATGATACCTCAGGTGAGAGCGTAAAAGTCTCTGGCGCTATTTTTAATATCAGTAGATCAGAGGTTATCAAAGTCAAGAACGATTTTGGTAAGGACATTTATTCTGCATCTGGTGGTGTTTTGGAATGTTCCACGAATGGTTTTGTTCTTCGAGCGAATCTAATCCGTGCGTCTTTGGATTTTGATAGTAACAATAACATTCTGTTTACTGCGCGTGTTAATGATGGCACACTGAATGACGCAGAGTTCCCTAACGCCTGTGTATCTATTTCAGGTACGGCTATTAGTGTTTCGTCTAATGTGAAAGCTGAATCTGAGGTCAATGGTGCGATTAGCTCAGGAAGTACATTGCAGTTCAAAATCAATACTGCAAATCTGTATTTCACAAGAAGTACAACAGAGTATGAACAGAGAACCGTAGAATGGGATCTATTTGAATATGGCAAAACTGTGTTGGAAAAAGTTTCGCAACCCTCTTATACATTTTCACTTGATTTAGCCAACTTTCTTGCTATGTCAGAATTCAAGTATTTCAAAAATCACTTGGAGCTTGGTAGCAAGGTTTATTGGCAAGATCGTGATGGTAAGGTTTTGCAGCCTATTTTACTTGGAGTCCATATTCCATTTGAAGATTTGTCTAAGTTCGAGGTGACATTATCCAGCAAGTATAATCTTTCTGGAAATGATTTTTCATATTCAGATGCTTTGAGTGATAGTGTGTCTGCGGGCAAAACGCTTGATAGTGGCAAATGGACATATAATCAGTTTGTGAATAGTGGTGCAGAAACATCACTAAGCAAATTCATGAAGTCTGCGCTGGATATCGCAAAGAACAATATCATGTCATCAAGCGGACAGGATATTTCATGGAGTGAGTCTGGTTTGCGTCTACGGAAACGAGTTGATGGATCGCCTACAGAATATGAGCCGTACCAGATTTGGATGAACAACGGTTCGATCATGTTTACCACAGATAATTGGCAAACAGCGAATCTTGCTATCGGTCAAATGGTATCTGAAGATGGTACGCTTATTAGCGGTGTAATTGCTGATAGTCTCATTGGTAAGCTGATTGCCAGCAACAGTATGATTATCGAAAGCAAAAAGAAAGACGGAAATACTTCTGTGTTTCGTGTTGATGGAAACGGCGCTTCTCTCCATAATGCTATTTTTGATATCTACAATGCTAATCAGGTGCAAATCACTCTAAATCCGTATTCCGGAATTGCAATTGGCAAGTATCCGTTGTATGACGGTGATGAGTATACCATTGATGAAAAGAACGCATCTTTCTGGGTCGATACAGACGGAAATGTTCATATCAAAGGTACGCTTGAGGGCTGTGACGGTAAATTCAGCGGTGAGCTTTCTGCTGCAAGTGGTAATTTCAAAGGCGTTGTACAAGCATCTGATTTTCTGGACAAGTCTGGAAAGTCAATGCTGACATCTGATAAGAACAAGTTTGATAGCAATTATCTTGATCTTGGAAATATTCAGATTGACGGCACAACTGGTAATATCACGATGACTGGAAGCATCAATCTTCAAGGAAACATTACTTGGGGAACCGGCAGCAGTCCCGTTCGCGTTTTGTATGGCAGATCAAGTTATGCAACACCTGCCTCTCCGTACTCTTCCTATCCAAGTTCGTCTTCAAGTGGTTGGCACAGAAGCTTGAGCGTTTCATATGACTACTATGCTTCGTATTCTTATGACGGCGGTAATACTTGGACTTCTGCAATGAAGATTCAAGGTAAAGATGGTCGTGATGGATATGACGGCGCAGACGGTAGCGATGCGAATGTTACTCGTGGTAATATTGCTAAGGCTTTGTACGAGAATTCGGATGACTATTATTACGACGGTATTTATTCGTACAGATATAACGGTCGATATTATCTTGCTATTAACGCATCATATATTCTCGCTGGTAATATTGACGCTGATAATATTGCGCTTACCTGTGGCTATGGCGGATTCGCAAAAGGATATGGTTCTGGTAGCGGCGGTAATCGAACATACGGTTCTATGATGTATGGCGGAAATGGTGAAGATAACGCCCCATACTTCATTGTTACGGATTCTGGATGCCGAATGACTGGTCTGGATGAAATCGGTGCAATGGACTTCTTCATTACTGCCAATGGCATTTATGCAAGTGAAGAAATTACGCTGCGCTCTGATAGACGATTGAAGAATACCATCGACTACGACTTTGATCGTTATGATGAATTTTTCATGGGGCTGAAACCAGCGACATTTAAGTATAACAATGGTCATGGTGGAAGACTTCATTCTGGATTTATTGCACAGGATGTTGAAGATGCTCTTCACAACGCCGGCCTGTCTAATATGGATTTTGCTGGTTTGGTTATTGCACCTATTGAAGAGGTCAACGAGGCAGACGGAATTACTGACAATTACTACAAGCTTCGCTACGGCGAGTTCATTTCTCTGAATACACACATGATTCAGAAACTATATCGTCGTATCACCAAGCTTGAAAATGAATTGCAATCTTTGAAAGAGGGTTAATATATGAAGGATGAAGTTATCAATCGTTTAGTTGCTGTACTGAATGCGCTTGACAATATTTCTGTTCGCGGGAAGCCGAATCTTGCAAATCTGAGTGGAAGTATCGCCATTCTTGAAGAGACGAGAGACATTTTGCTTGGTTGTGAGATTACAAAGGAAGAGGAACAGCCAAAGGATAAGTAAGCGGAGGTGCAGTTATGGCTTTTTGGGGTGACTATTTTATTTTTGATGGTATCCCTTGCACGGAATACGGGCTAAGGCTTTACGAAGTCAATGGTGTTTCTCCTGGTAATGGTAGTTTTCCTACGCCGGCAGAAATTTCGGAAGACCGTATTTCTGGTCGATATAAGCCGCTGTTTTATGGTATCACACAAAATGAGCCATTGACATTCAAAATGGTATTTGGAGCTGATAAGTCGTTTGTGAAAACAAACGGCTTTTTTGATGCCTGGGATCGGGAGGCAATCAGTGCATGGTTGTCTCCTGTCGATGGTTATAAGTGGTTGGAAATTGAGCAGGCCGATATGGAGCAGGTTCGATATCGGTGCTTGATTGAAGATTTGCAGATGGTGGAAATCGGAAATTTACCGATTGCTTTTTCATGCACTGTTCGATGCGATTCCCCATTTGCCTATCAGTATCCGGTGACATATAGCTATAACTGCAGCGGCAACACTAACATTATTTTGCGCAATCTCGGTAGCTATCGTGGTGGATATCAGCCAAAGCTAAAAATCACACTGAACGGAAGTAACGCTATCAAAATCATCAATCATTCTGATAACGATAGGTTTTTTGCATTGAGCGATCTTCCGCAAGACTACTTCTTGGAGATTGAAGTGGATAATGAAAATGGTGTAATTACAAATAATATGGATTTGAACCTATATCCATATTTCAATTTTGAATTCTTCAAGCTTGTTTGTGGTGACAATTTGCTTGAAGTGGTTGGGAATTGTATGTTGGAAATCCAATGTGAGTTTCCCGTAAATGTTGGAGGTTAATATGCAATCAAAAGTTTATGACCTACCTGAAATCCTTTTTGTTGGCGGGGAAACACACGATTTACGATTTTGCCTATTCACTGATACACGAAAGCCGTTCAGCGCATCAGGCGCTACGGCTACATTTTCAGTGGTGTATTCAGTAAATCGTACAGGTACTCCGGTGTTATCAAAGCCCATGTCCATTGTTGCAAATGATGATGGCGTTGAAAATATTCTGACGGTTACGCTTCTCCCACAAGAGACCGTGAACCTATATGGCAAGTATATCTATCAGATCACCATTCAGGATATGTCCGGAGAAACTGAGATTCCAAGCCAAGGCATTTTAGGTATTACAAACAATATTGATAAGGCAATCATCAAATAAGGAGGATTTGCGATGACTACTACATATTTCTTGAATCAGGTGATGGGTAATCTATTTCACACAAAGGAGAATCCGGCGCTTCCAGGCGATTATTACATTGGTTTAAGCGCGACTGAACCTGGTGTAGATGGATCTGGCGTATCTGAACCGGCTTCAAGCGCTGGTTATAAGCGTGTCAAGCTAACCGTTCTGAGCGAGCCGACTGCTGGTGTAATTAAGAATACTGCTGCGGTTTCGTTTGATGAGTCAACTGCGAACTGGGGTACAATGACGCATTTCGTTATTTACGACGCTTTGACTGGCGGAAATCTGCTCATGTTTGATGAGCTGTCTTCTGCTCGTAATGTTGAAACTGCGACCATCGTTACCATCAAGGCTGGTAGCCTGACTTTGACATTGAGCAATCCTACATAAAATTAGCTAAACAATTTGGCGGTGAGTTATGGCACAAGAATATAATATCTATCTTCGCAAGCGGCTGACGGAGTTTGATGTTATTATCAAAAATCTTCCGTATCGAGACGGCCTAATCATGTATAACAAAATGTATCTGGATGCGATGGTTAATTATTTGTGCCTACAAAGATTTATCATCGGAGAGAGTGACGCTAATCTTAGAACTGAGATTGACGAATTGTTAGAGCGTGTATTTAATACATTTCAGAGCAAGGTTGAGATTGACTTGGATGTTGAATTGGCTGCTGGTAAGCCGATCTCTGGTCAATCCGACCTTGTTTTTGCAACGAGTCCATTTGAGATTGGCGAAGAAACATACGAGGTTTTTCAAAATCTAACGAGACTTACAACATCTGCATTGCAATACGATCTTGCGAAGTCAATTGGAAGCGGGCGTAGTGATTTAATCTTTCACACATCAACCGCTAATACATTAAAAACTGCTTTTGATAAGATGCAGAATGATATCGAGCTTTTGTCCAGTGCCGATACAAAGAAAGAAACATTTGCTGGTGTTGGCGCAGAGATGCAATTAAACACAGACCGCTTTGATTTGTACTACCTGCTTGCTGTGCAAGGAGAAGCTGTTATGAATCTGCTTTGTTCGATGGATTTTGAAATGTGGTACACGCTTGGCAATGCAAATCAGACATTTTATTTGACTGCTGTAAACAACGGTGTGAAATCGACAAAGTATCTTTCTGCGGATGGATTTATGTCACTAATTGCTGCAGTCAACGAATCTCTCGAAGCGTTTATTAAGGCGGAATTTGCAGAGCTTCATTTGACACCAAATGTTACTGCCGGCCTAAAGCGATATCGTTTGCTGTCTGACCTCGATTCGTCTACTCTTAGCAGCATAGATTCTGTATCACTTGACGAGCTTGATTATGTTGAGCTGGCTTAAAACGATTAGGAAGGTGTTTATATATGTCTAAGGGTACGCTTGGTAGTTTTAATGGAACTACAACAGCGAATGCAAACATGGTCGATGTATTCAGAAAAAACGAAATTGAATTACATCAGAATAGTGTTTTAGCATTCGCTGAACGAATGATTATTAAGAAAATTGGCATTCAATGCGATCCAGGCACAGAGGTATCTATCAATGGATGTGATATCCCGATTGTGTCTGGTGTTTTTGAATTAGGGTATGGGCAAATTGACATTACAAGTCTTGTTTTCAAACAGGCTGTAGCTGTCAACATCTATTACATGTATTAACAAACAGGAGGTTGCTATGAGTGATATTCCTTTTTGGAGTGGAGGTTCTGGCGGCGGAACAGGCGGAGTTTCTAACTACGACAAGCTTTCCAACAAGCCGGTAACAAACATCAGCGGCTCTGGTATTGTTATTTCAAGCTTATCTACTGGCGTTTACAATATCGACGGAACATGGAAGATTACCCCAGATGATGATGAGCGCGAGACATTAAAAGATGATCTTTTCTATGTTAAAAATGACGGAGATAATGTCAAACTCACATGGATCAGCGCCGGACTGATTAAGACATACGGCGTTCCATCTGACGGTGGTAAGGATGATATTGTTGAAGACAGTGTTGCCACATCTTCTGCGGTCATTGCAGATATGATTGGCAGTTTTTAATTTGTGCAGAAAGAGTAGCGCTATCTTTTTGTAAATATTCTGTAAGCTAAATAACAAGAAAGGAGAACAAGATAATGGCTCATTTTGTGTATACGGGCTTGAAAGCAAATTTGCCAGAAGTCCGTGAAAATGCGTTTTATCTTTGTACGGACACAAGAGAGATTTACTTTGGTGCAGATCTCTTTACCGAGGCAGTTCGTACATACACTGGTGAAAAACCGGCAACTCCTGCCACTGGCGTTCTGTATGTTAATACGGACACCAAGGTTGGTGAGATTTGGACTGGTAGTGCATGGGTACAGTTATTCGGTGGATCGTCAACAGACGATATTGTGTTCACAGAAGATCTGGTGTTTACATATCAGTTTGGTAAGTATACACCGGTCGGAGGCAAGGTCACAGTTCCAGCAAAAGATAAGACTTTGACAGAGCTTTTGAATGACGCTTTCGCAGAAGATCAAAACCCGACTGTAACTCAGCCGAGTGTTACATTAACTGCGGCTAAGATCAAGGCATATGAAGTTGGTACAAAGGTATCTCCAGATTACTCTGCTGTGCTAAATGCTGGTTCTTATGAATTCGGGCCGGCAACTGGCATCGTTGCTTCCGCATGGAAAGTGACAAATACAGATGGCGGTGAGAAAACAACTGCAAGTGGAACATTCGATGAGATTACCGTTGGCGATGACACAGCATATTCCATCACTGCCGAGGCGACTTATGCAGACGGTGCTATGCCGAAGACTGCATTGGAAAAGGCTTATGCTGCTGGGCAGATCAAGGCAGGTAAGAAGACGGCTACGAAGAGCAAGATTTCTGGCTATCGTAACAGTTTCTACGGTTCTTTGACTGCCAAAGATGGTGTGGTAAACTCTGCGCTTGTCCGCGCTTTGTCCGGAAAGAGTAATAAGGCACTTGCTGCTGGAAACAGTTTTACCATCTCTATTCCCGTTGGAGCTATCCGTGTCGTGTTTGCATATCCCGCTTCGCTGCGTGATGTCAACTCTGTTCAGGACGTCAACGGAATGAACGCAGAGGTTAAAACTGCGTTTACACAGTCCGTTGTTTCTGTTGAGGGTGCTAACGGATATGACGGTATTGATTATAAGGTGTATGTGATGGATATGGCTAATGCCAACGACACCGCAAACACTTATAAGGTCACAATTTGAGGAAGGAGTGAATTGTAATGGCTGATTTTGGTAAGCTAAATTTCGCGGTTGCATTCGTTCCTCAGACTGCTTTCCCTTTGGACGGACGTACATATTTTGAAAGCCTTGAAACGGCGCAGGCCGCTGCTGCAACTGCTGTTCCTGTCGGCAGCTCTGATGGTGTATATCATTATGGTATGCAACTATTTGTCGTTGAGAACGGTGTGTCTGCTGGATATCGTATCCAACCGGATAAGACTCTTACGAAAGTCGATGGTATTTCTGCCGAGGATCTTGTCGGAGAGTTTTAACCTATTTGCTTGATTTGGCGAGGGCAATAGCCCTCGCTTAATCTATATTTATCACTATTTTATAAGCCGTATCAACGGCAAGAAAGGATGAAGAAACTATGGCAAATCTAATTTATAAGGGCTTGAAAGCTAACTTGCCTGCGGAGCGTAATGCAAACAGCTTCTATCTCTGCACGGATACCCGTGAGCTGTTCTTCGGCGCAAATCTTTACACTGAGGCTGTGCGCTTCTACGATGGTACTAAGCCTACCGCTCCTGCCCAGGGTGTGTTGTACATTGACACTGTTTCTGGCGCTGGTGATGTGTGGAATGGTACTACATGGAAGTCTGTTTTCACCGCTATTGTAACAAAGACCGTTGCTACAACTATCGGTGCTTCTGCAAGTGACAGCGAAGTGCCTACTGCAAAGGCAGTCAAGGATTATGTTGCTGGTATTACTGGTAGCGAACTTGGTGAGCTGGCGCACAAGGACAATGTGTCTGAGAACGAGCTTGAAGAGACTCTAAAGAACAAGATCAACGGTAAGGTTGATTCTGTTGGTGCTGGCGACAACAGTGTTGACGTCGGCGGTACTGCCACTAAGCCTACTGTTAAGGTGAAGCTTTCTCCCGCTGCTGGCAATGCTTTGGAGCTTGACGAGACCGAAGGTCAAGAAGGTCTGAAGGTCATTATCCCAAATGCAGACACCTATACTGTCGTTAAGGATGAGTCTGCTGCTGAAGGTTTTGCTGCAACTTACCATCTGACTAAGAATGGTGCAAATGTCGGCGCTGCAATCAATATTCCTAAGGATATGGTTGTTCAGAGCGGTACTGTTGTCACCAATCCGGAAGGTCAGGCTAATGGTACTTATCTGAAGCTGGTGCTTGCCAATGCTGAGAACAGCGAGATCTACATCCCTGTTGATTCTCTGATTGAGTATGTCACCTCTGGTTCTGCAGCTGGCGATATGGTCGTTATCGACATTGATGAGACCACTCATAAGGTAACTGCTACTATCACTGATGGTACTATTACCAAGGCTAAGCTGACTGCTGAGCTGCAGACCGAGATCAATAAGATTCACACTCATGCCAATAAGGACGAGCTGGATAAGATTGAGACCGGCGATAAGGAGAAGTGGGATACCGCTGCTGGTAAGGCGCATGAACACGCTAATAAGGCAGAGCTTGATAAGATCGCAGTTGGCGACAAGGCAAAGTGGGATGCCGCAGAGCAGAACGCAAAGGACTATGCGGATGAACTGAACACCGCTATGGACGGTCGTATGACTGCTGCTGATGGTAAGCTTACTACTTTGCAGGGCGACGAGAAGACCGAGGGTTCTGTTAAGAAGGCTCTTGCTGATGCTAAGGGCTATGCAGACGGCTTGAACAGCGACATGGATACCCGTGTCAAGGCTGTTGAGGAAGCTGTCACTGTCGGTACTTTTTAATCGAGGATTTTTCATTCGTTTTAATCAATGATATATCCGAAAACGGCGGACGGGCAAAAGCCCGTCCGCTTTCTTTATCAATTTAAGGAGGTGTGCAAGTGGGATACAATTTTCGGGTTTTTGAAACTGTAAAAAGCAAGGCTGAAAACACTGCCTTGATTCCGATTACACCTGGACGGTATCTGATCTGCACTGATACTTCCGATGTCTACTATGACACCAAAGACAATGTTCGTAAGCATCTTACAGACATTATTGATTTGGAGACAGACGCGGAAAGAACAGCAATTCTTGCTCCATTGGACAAATTTTACTTTGTAAAAGATACGGCTCACTTCTGGCGCTATTTGAATGATGCGTGGGTTGACCTCACATCTGGAAGCGGCGCAAGCGACGCTGTTTATGCAACTCTGGCCGCAGATGGATGGGTAAACGGCAAACAGAGTATTTCGATCAATGGATTAGGTGCAAATCAGAATGGAATTATCAGCATTACACAAGACATTTCAGCACAAGCGATGGAGGCAGTAAAGAATGGAGAGCTTTATGTCTGCGCTCAGGCCGATGGAACTATCACAATCGCTGCGGATGGCACTGTACCCACCTGCGATATTCCAACCGTCATTATTTTGCTGAGTTAAGAAAGGCGGTGTTGACGGATGAGCGAAACAACTAACTACGGGCTTTATTTGGAAGATGATGCGTCTGCTAAGTTCCAAACATGGAGACAGAAAATGAATGGTTCTGGACAATCCAACATGGTGAAAATTGACACCGCTCTTGGCGAGAAAGCAGACAAAAGCACTTCAGCTACGGCAACATTGCTGGCTTCCGCATGGGTAGGCGTAGATGCTCCTTTCACACAAGAACTCTCTATTGAGGGGCTTGGTGCTGCGCAAAACGGAACTATTTCGGTGGCGCATAGTGCGACTGCCGAGCAACGGGAAATTGCGCGAGAAGCGTTGCTCTCCATCACTGGTCAGGAAAACGGAAAGCTACAAATCGTAGCTGATGGCGAACTGCCAGAACAAGACATTCCCGTTGTAATTATTCTCTTAGGTTAATGGAGGAATCAATATGCCTATTATTTCTAATTTCCCAACTGGCGGCGGATCTGGCGGCGGACTTGCCCTTGCTGCTGTTACGGGAATTACAACGCTCGCGGCGGCTGGAAAGGTCTATGTAAAATGGACTGATCCTGATGATATGGTCGTTGCCGGCTCTACTCTTGCTGCATGGGGAGGAACACTCCTTGTTCGTAAGGCTGGTTCTGCTCCGACAAGTCGTAGAGATGGCACAATCGTTCTCGATAGCAAGACGCGAGATCAATATAAATCTGCTTATTTCTGTGATAGTGGATTGACTAACGGCGTGAAGTATTACTACAAGCTGTTCCCATACACTACCACTGGTACATATACGGACAGCACGGATGATGAATTCAATGTTACCCCTGCTGCCGTAAAGGTCGGTGATATTTCTGGCGCGAGTGCCGTTGCTGCTGGCAATGGAAAGCTTGCAATCAAGTGGACTGATCCATCCGCAACCGTGGTTTCGGATGGTGTGACGCTTGCAACATGGGCGAGTACAAAGATCGTTGTTAAAGCTGGAAGTTATGCAACTTCTCCAGATGATAGCGATGCAGCTTACAGCCTAAATGTAACCACTCGCAATCAGTATGCGAATTCTGCGCTTACTGTTACTGGCCTAACTAACGGAACAACCTATTACATTTCATTCTTCCCCATCTCTACGGATGGCGCAGTTAATGTAAACACAAGTAATAGAATAACCGGAACTCCAAATCGTTTGACGATTTCGACTGTTCCGAGCCAGAGTGGGACGCTGACATATAATAAGAATTCACAGTCTCCTTCTTGGAGAAACTATGATACATCCAAGATGACGATTGGTGGAACGACATCAGGAACAAATGCTGGCACATACAATGCGACATTTACGCCGAAGGATGACTATTGCTGGTCTGACGGTACGATTACGGCAAAGACCGTTTCTTGGAAGATCGGCAAGGCAACTGGCACTCTGACTGTAAGCAAGACAAGTATCACGCTGAATTTAAGTAAACTGACTGATACATTCACCATCGGCGGAAATTATGATGGTACTTTGAGTGTTGTATCTAATAAAACAAGCGTGGCGACAGCTTCTCGCAGTTGGACTACGGTTACTGTTTCTCATGTGAATCAGACAAACGGTGAAGCCACTATTACAGTAAGCTGTACTGCCGGCACGAATTATACCGCGCCCACAAGCAAAACTGTTACGGTCAAAGCTGAGTTTATTCTTGCTACGCTGAATGACAACTCTTGGGCTGCTATTCATAGCGTCTCTGGAACAGGTGCGAGCTATTGGGCAGTTGGTGATCGTAAGGCCGTTTCTGTGAGCGGAACAGTTGGTACTAAGTCAGTTAGTGGAACTTATTATGTTTATATCCTCGGATTTAATCATAATGGAGCAACCGGAATTGATTTTGGTACATTCAAGACCGCTTTGACTAATGGTGTTGATATTTGCTTGACCGATAGTAAGTACAACAGCTATTCCGCAGACGGAACGAAATATTTCAACATGAACCATAGTTCAAATACGAACTCTGGTGGTTGGAAAGGCTGCGATCTTCGTTACGATGTACTTGGTTCAACAAATACGAATGATGGCGATGCTACATCTACGACGGCAACGAGTCCTGTTGCGAACACACTGATGGCGGCTCTTCCGTCAGATCTTCGTGCTGTGATGCAACCAATGACAATCTATACGGATAATGTTGGTGGCGGCTCAAATACGGCATCGAATGTTACCACATCTGTTGACTACTTGCCGCTATTGGCTGAGTATGAGATTTTTGGTAGTAGATCCTACGCGAATTCTTCCGAACAGACTTATCAGGCACAGTATCAATACTTCAAGAATGGTAACTCTAAGGTGAAGTATCGTGATAGCTCCACTTCTACCACTGCGATTTGGTGGGAGCGTTCTCCGTGCTGCAACGGCAGCGTCATCTTCTGCGGTGTCAACACAGACGGCGCAGCGAGCATCAACAACGCCGGGTGTTCCTATGGCCTCGCCCCCGCTTTCCGCGTCTAATCCAGTATCAAGAGAATCCTGCCCTCGAAAGAGGGCGGGTTTCTTTTTGTTTTTCAAAATATAAAAGGAGTTCTATTTATGTCGGTATTAAAAGCACATAGATCTGAAAGCAAGGCTGAGTTTGTGAATACTGCAAATAAGATTTATGTGGAAACGATCAACTTCTTATCACGACTTTCTGCAAGATTTTCAAGACTGATGGCAAACGATGTATCACATCTCGCGTCAGAAGTTCTCGTGAATGCAGAAAAGGCAAACAGTATCTTCCCATCGGATCATACCAGAAAGGAATTGCGCAAGCAGCACCTTTTAGAGTCAAGAGCTGCATTGATGGCTTTGGATGTTGAGCTGTCTCATTGCTATGACATTATGATGCTGAATCCGGAGGGATGTTTCACAACATCAAATGGGAATCCAGTTAAACCAGCGAGAGCAAAAGAAATTCTTGAAAATATGGCGCAATCGCTTGGTGTATTGATTGATTCCGAAAACGGTCTTTTAACGAATACATTAAAGAGCGATAAAGACCGCTGATATAACTACCCACGATAGTTGGGCTTTGCTTACCAGATCATAAAATTGGGTGCATTTCTGTAAAACCTGTCGGCTTTGGGGATTCCCGCTGTCCACTGCGAATTGGTGGGAGCGTTCTCCGTACTACAACAACAGCAACAACTTCTGCAATGTCAACACAGACGGCACAGCGAACAACAACAACGCCAGGAATTCCAATGGCCTCGCCCCCGATTTCGCAACCCTTTTAGGTTATGGTCAAATACTGTAGTCCTTTTGAGGATGAAGGAGACCTTTGCGAAAGGAGAAATGTTTCCCGTGGATAAAACCCAGAACTGCCCTTTGATGCCCTTACACGGACGCTTCTTGCATGGTGGGAGGATATTGTGCTTAATCCCATTTCATGTGTCAAAGCAAAGCAGTTTAGGCGCACTCTATATTACAACTGTACGAAAGGCGAATAACTATTTATGACAAGCAAAGAGCGTCATGAGGCAAGATTCCAACGACGGAAAGCCGAGAGATGGCGCAAGAAACAAGAACGAAGCCTTGCTGTAGGAACAATGGCAGATGTATTTTCCTACAGCGACTTATACAAAGCAGGAAAGCAATGCTGCAATGGTGTGCGTTGGAAGAATAGCACACAAAGATTTGAAATGCACTTGTTTTCCGGTACAGCACGACGGAGAAAATTACTTCTGGATAAAATGTGGAATCCATGTCCATATGTCCATTTTGTTATCTCTGAGCGTGGTAAAACAAGACCAATTGACGCACCTCGTATTCAAGACAGACAGATACATAAGGTTTATACAAAGAAAGTTCTTTTGCCTTTGTATTTGCCAGATATGATTTGGAATAACGGAGCAAGTCTTCCAGGCAAAGGCTTTCATTTCTCTAAGAGGCTTTTGCGTGAGGATTTGCATTATCATTTTAAGCGCTATGGTAGAGATGGAAGCATAATCCTTTTAGATTGCAAACAATTCTTTCCGAGTGCATCGCACCGTGTTATTTATGCTCGTCACGACAGGCTGATTCATGATTACGACTTGCGAAAGCTTGGCGATGATATCGTTGCATCAAGCACAGGTGATAAAGGTATGCCGCTTGGAGTTGAGCCAAGTCAGGCTGAAATGATTGCTTTCCCATCTCCGCTTGATAACTACATTAAATGCCAGCTCTCTATTAAATGCGCTGGTCATTATATGGATGACTACTATATCATAGTCCCTCCGAATCAAGATCCAAAGGAGATCATGCGTCTTATTGTTCAAAAAGCGTCGGAACTGGATTTGACGATTAGTAAAGAAAAATCCAGAATTGTCCCGCTCTCCAAACCGTTTCGTTATTGTAAGGCGAAATATACCCTAACGGAAAGCGGTCGTGTTATTGTGACCGGTAATCGTGGAAGTTTCAAACGAACCAGACACAAAATCAAAGCATTCTATGAGAAAGTACAAGACGGAGAAATGTCCTATGAGGATTTGTGGACTTCTGTAAATGGAATGCTTGCGTATTTAGAGGGCTATCAAAATCATCAACGAGTGTTGAGATTGCGGCGGCTCTTTTATGCTATCTATGGCTTTTCAGCAGAAAACATAGAAAATTTCAGAGCAATGGAGAGATTAAAAGATGCAATACATTGTACATAGAAGATTGAAAGATACTGCTATTTGCGGCGGTGTGAATATTCCCGCAACAACTATTTGTGAAGAAATCTGCGGTGTTATTTATTACAACGGTCTTCCTGTTTGTTATACGACAAGTGAAAATGCTCACCAGTTTTTTGCAAGAAATGATGATGGGTGTGGCTTGCGTCGTGGCAAATTAACTCAGGCCATTCAAAAAACACTTTCTAAGCGCGATGGTAATTATCAGAGCCGGTGGGATAAGGTTTGGGCAGATCCCAAATGCCGTCAATACAAAAGAACAGAGTACGAAGATTATTGGCTTTGGAATCATGAGTTTTTCAATGCCGATATTGATGTTTTACTTTATATTGCAAATTTAGTCGGAGCAAAGGAGGACAAGTAAATGTATCGAATTATTAAGGTAGCCGATGGAGCGGAGGTTGGAATTACTGAGGCTGTCAATTATATCAAGATTGGCAGTAGCGGCAGTCTTACCACCGCAACAAAGAATGATGCCGTTGGTATCGCATTTGACAGCATTCCATATAACCTCGTTGGGCATGATGAAATTGAAGGTGCAGAAACCGTTGTTGTATCAGAAATTGATGGCGGGACTGCTGTATCCCATCAACAGTCTGCAATCAATGAAATGATTCAAACGATTTTGGAGGGATAACAATGAAAGAGAAGCTTAGAGAACTATACCAAAATGGGCAGGCTGGCATTACGCCGTGTATTAGTGCAAATGGCTTGCTTAAAGCAGTTGCAAATGGTTGGATCACGCTTGATGATGCTGTTGAGATTATTGGCAGTGAAGATACCTTACCAATTGTCCGTGCAGCAAAGTTGAAAGAGATTTCAATTGCTTGCAATGAAACGATTGTAAACGGTGTCGATCTTACTCTCGATGGCGAAACAGTACATTTTAATTTAAGCACGGAAGATCAAGCAAATATCGCTAACTTGTTCCGTGTCGTTGAGCTTGGCGGAACTGAGTTCCCATATCAGGCTGATGGTGGAGTTTGCCGTATTTATACAGCGTCGGAAATCGCAACGATTTACATTGCTGCGCAAACACTTATTACGACACAGACAACATATCACAATGAATTGAAAGCTTATGTGCAATCTTTGGATAGTGTTGAAGCTATTACATCAATTGCATATGGTATGACTTTGCCAGATCCGTATAATACCGAAATGAATGAGAAGCTTGCCGTTGCAAATGAACAAATGCAAGCAATTATCGCTCGTCTGAGCAGCGCGGCAAATGCGTAATCTGAAGATATTTTTCAAACTGGCAGCACTGTTTGTTATTGGCGGTGCTGCCTATGTTTTGATTGAACTGCTCTGGCGTGGTCATAGCCATATTTCCATGTTTATTCTTGGTGGTATGTGTTTTGTTTCTATCGGTTTAATCAATGAGTTGTTCCCGTTGGAGCTTGGTATTGCATGGCAGGCTTTAATCGGTGGCGTACTTGTAACTGTTCTTGAATTTATTACAGGCTTAATTGTGAATATTTGGCTTGGATTAAACGTCTGGGACTATTCAAAGTTACCGCTTAATTTGATGGGGCAAATCTGCTTGCCGTTTTTCTTTGCGTGGGTTGGATTGTCTGTCGTAGCTATTGTACTTGATGATTATTTTCGATATTGGTTTTTCGGAGAAGAGAAGCCACATTATACACTGGTTTAAGGGTGGCGATATAAATGAATGAAGAAAAAATCTGGAAATTCTTAAAGTCAAAAGGTTTTACTGATTTTGGCGTGGCCGGTCTTATGGGTAATCTATATGCCGAGTCTGGATTAAGCCCTATCAATCTTCAAAACTCATACGAGAAAAAGCTTAATTTTACAGATCAGAGCTATACACAAGCCGTTGACAATGGTAGCTATACAAACTTTGTTAAGGACGCTGCTGGTTATGGACTTGCCCAATGGACATATTGGAGTCGTAAGCAAAACCTGTTGAACTATGCACGAAGCATTGGAAAATCAATCGGTGATTTGGACATGCAGCTTGAATTTCTCTGTAAGGAGCTTTCCGGATATTTTGCTGTGTGGAAAACGCTGCAGTCTGCAACATCCGTTTTTGAAGCATCTAACGCTGTGCTATTACAGTATGAACGACCTGCTAACCAAAGCGAAGCCGTTCAAAACAAACGTGCAAGCTATGGACAAGCTTATTATGACGGGTTTGCACAGAGTACGACAAAGGAAGGAGTTGGTAGTTTGACTGCGATTGAAAGACTTATTGCGACAGCAAAGGCAGAAGAAGGCTATTTGGAAAAGGCAACGAATGCCCAGCTTGATAGCAAAACTGCAAATGCTGGTAGCAACAACTGGACAAAGTACGCCCGTGATTTGGATAACATCGGAAACATTTACAATGGCAAAAAGAATGGTTATGCTTGGTGCGATGTTTTTGTTGACTGGTGCTTTATCAAGACATTTGGTGTAGATCTTGCTATGAGGCTGTTGTGTCAGCCATATGGCGGTGCTGGAGCTGGATGTACCTATTCTGTTCAGTATTATAAGCAGAAAGACCAGTTCCATAAAAGCAATCCTCAGGCCGGCGATCAGATTTTCTTTACCAACGATGGCGGAAAAACATCTTATCACACCGGACTTGTTATTGCTGTTGGAAATGGTAAAGTCTATACGATTGAGGGAAATACATCGAGCGCTCCTGGCGTTGTTCCTAACGGTGGGTGTGTAAGAACAAAATCCTATAATCTTACCGCTACATATATTTGCGGGTACGGTAGACCAGATTGGTCGCTTGTTGGTGATAGTGTAGAACAGGAGGACGAAGATATGACCTTGGATAGATTCAAAGAGTTGATGAAAGAGTATCGTGCAGAGCTTCAGGACAACGATTGTGGTACTTGGAGCAAGGATGCTCGTGAGTGGGCAATCGCAAATGGTATCATTAGTGGTACTGGAAACAATGCAAATGGAGAGCCGAATTATGCTTGGGCGGATCAGCTTACGAGAGAGCAGGCCGCAGCGCTATTCTATCGTTTTGCAAAATTGATGGGTAAAGCGTAATGGCTGTTAAGCGTAAAGTGAAGCGTCGCAAGAAAAAGAGAGGTCTTATCCATCATCTTGTTTCGCTTGGCTTTAGCAATCGGCTTGCAATTTACATACTTTTGTTTTTGGCTGCTGGCTTGGCTGGCGGCTTTTATCTTGCCAACGAAAGCATTAGAACCGGATATACTGGCGCTTTGATGTGCTGGACGGTGGTGTTTACGCCGATTGGTACAGCTTGTAGCATTGTGCTAAGTAAAATCGTTCATAAAAGCGAAGCTGAAAATGTTGGTGGAAATGGAGACGGCATCAAATTTGCAATGGCAATGTCTGACGCAGTAAATGATGACGGATCGAGCTGGGAAAGTCCAGCTATTTAATTTGAGAAGATAACAGTAGTCTGCCGGCTACTGTTATTTTTTTTATTCGTTAGGAGGATACGCAATATGGAATGGGTAAAGATTCTTGTTTCTGCTCTGGCCGGTTTAGCTGCCGCAATTCCTCTTGTAGTTGAGTTGGTAAAGTATGTTCAGAAAGCAATCAGAGAAAAGAACTGGTCTAAGGTGCTGGATATGGTAATGAACCTTATGCAGACCGCAGAGACTAAGTTTGAGACTGGCGCTGAGCGTAAGGAGTGGGTGCTTGCAATGGTAAAAGCATCTGCTGATACCATCGACTACGATATTGACATGGATGCAATTAGCGATCTGATTGATAGTCTGTGCAATATGAGCAAGGTCGTAAATGCCCCAAAAGCTTAATTAGGTTTGAGCAGATTGGAGGTACTTTATGACTGGACTCGAAGAGTTTCTAAAGACTTTCGGGAACATTACGGTTTCCAATGTGATTACCGTTGCTCTTGCAGCCGTTTTCCTTGGCATGACTTATAAGAAAATCAGAGATTATCTTATTAAGAAATATGAAGCCGAGAAAGAAAAGGACAAAGAGCTGAAAGAGGCGCTTGAAGCTGTGCGTAAGTACCCCGAACATCGTCAACAAAGCATTAGGATTCAAGAAAAGCTGGAAAACGAAATCCAAGAGCTGCGTAAGGCGCAGGATGAACACACCTGCCGTTTATTGCAGATGGAGGAAAATTCCCAGCGTAGAGAGCGTAATAAACTACGCGACAGACTGCTCCAGAACTATCGTTATTACACGAGTAAGGAGCATAACCCGCGCCAAGAGTGGACTCATATGGAGTCAGAAACATTCTGGGAATGTTTCGCAGATTATGAGAATATGAATGGCAACGGTTATATGCACAGTGTTGTGCAGCCAGAAATGAATTTGCTTGGTATTATCGAAATGGATGATGCAAGCGGAATTGCTGAGCTGATGCACAGCAGAAAGTGATTTTAGATCGGCAAGATCGCCCAGATTTGTTCTGGTGAAGTTTCTTCAAACGAGGAAACAAAAATTAAGGGTACAGATTTATTTCTGTACCCTATTTTTTACGCATTTGTTATTGTACTCAGGTTATGACACCATTTCGCGCTGGTATAATAAGCTCAATATAATAATTTGTAAGCTAAAGTGCGAGTTGTTTCAAATGGTATCTTTAACTAAGTGAATCCCCGGCCTCCCATTTATACACCGCCCCCGGCGTCATTCCCAGCGCCTCGGCCAGCTGCTCCTGCGTGAGCCCGTGCCGGCGGCGAAGGGCGCGGATATTCTCTGAAAGTCTGATCTGCATGTGTCTCCCTCCCTGATATTGCTATGATACCAGAGCCCGCCGCAAAAGGGAACCCACAAGCCATATGGACAGAATGGAAATCACCCATACGAACAGTATGATTTCTGCGGAAAAAGCTGCGGCGGCGCAGAAGTTATCATTGATTTTTGGGGCTTCCCTGTGGTATGATAAATGAAATTTTTGTGCGAAACTTTATGCACAAAACGGGGTGGACATCCCGGGAAATACGGGTACAGGAGGTATTCATATGAAGTTGTCCAGCAAAGCACTTGCATGCGGCCAATCCCCCATGCGTAAATTCCATCCGTACGCAGTGGCAGCAGCGGCAGCCGGCAAGAAGATCTATCATCTGAATATCGGCCAGCCCGATATCCACACGCCGGATGCCCTCTATGACGCGATCCACAATTTCCGCACGCCCGTGCTGGCCTACGCGGCCTCCCCCGGCATTCCGGAGCTGATCTCCGCGATCGAGGGCTATTACCGGAACATCGGCGTGCAGCTGAGCGAGTCCGACATCCTTGTGACGACCGGCGGCAGCGAAGCGCTGCAGATCGCGGCCAACTGTCTGCTCGACGACGGCGACGAGGTCATCGTCCCCGAGCCGTTCTATCCCAACTACCATACCTTCATCACCACGGCCGGCGGCGTGATCCACCCGCTGCATACCCGGCCGGAGGAAGGCTATTTCTACGCTGATCGCGCGCGCATCGAGGCCTGCATCACGCCGAAGACCAAGGCGATCATGATCACGAACCCCGGCAACCCCACCGGCACCTGCCTGACCATCGAGCAGATGAAGATGCTGCTCGATGTTGCGGTGGAGCATGATCTGTATCTCGTGGCCGACGAGGTCTACCGCGAGTTCACCTACGACGGCGAGCCGCTGCATTCGTTCGGCAAGTTTGACTACGGTCAGGAAAACCTGATCCTCATCGACTCCGTCTCCAAGCGCTTCTCCGCCTGCGGCGCGCGCATCGGCTGTCTCATCAGCCGCAACAAGGACTTCATGGCCAACGCCCTCAAATACTGTCAGGCGCGCCTGTCCGTCGCCACGCTCGATCAGATCGCGGCCGCCGCGCTCTATACCGTCGGCCCGGATTATTTCGAGCAGGTCCGGCAGGAGTACAAGCGCCGCCGCGATACGGTCGTGCGCAAGCTGCACGAGATCCCCGGCGTCATCTGCGAATGCCCGCGCGGCGCGTTCTACCTGATGGCCGCCCTGCCGGTCGACAACGCGGAGAAATTCCAGCTGTGGCTGCTGCAGGAATTTGAAGACCACGGCGATACCGTCATGTTCTCTGCCGGCGAGCCGTTCTACGCCACCGAAGGCAAGGGCCTCAACGAGATCCGCATCGCCTACGTCCTCAAGCAGGAGGACCTTGAGCGCGCCATGGACCTTCTTGCCCTCGGCATTCAGAAATACAACGAAACGCACGGAAGAAAAGCATAAAAAAGGAGCGGCGTATGCCGCTCCTTTTTGCGCGTCATGTATCGAAGATCGAAGCTTCAGCAGCCGCAGCCGGTGTCGCAGCCGCAGGAATTGCCGCAGCCGTTGTTGCCGCAGCCGAAGATCAGCAGAAGGATGATGATCCACCACCAGCTGTTGCCGAAGGCGCAGAATCCGGACTGATTACAAGACATAACAAGACCTCCTGAAATATAACGTAGCGCGTTCTCGCTCGCTCATTCCATGTTATGCAGAGGCCCGGAAATGGTGACGGCTACGCATACAGCTCGTCGAGCGTGCCGAAGGTATAGCCCATCTCCTCCCACTTTGTCAGCAGCGTATCGAGGATCCGCGCGTTGGTCTGCGAGGTCGAGTGCAGCAGCACGACGGCGCCCGGGTGGATGCGCGGCAGCAGCTTGGCAAACGCCTGCTCGTCGGTCGGCTGGTCGTCCTGATACCAGTCGACATAGGCCAGCGACCAGAAGACGGTCCGGTAGCCAAGCTTCTGCGCCATCTCCAGATTCTTTTCGCTGTAGATGCCCTGCGGCGGGCGGTAATATTTCTGCATCTGTTCCCCGGTCACCTCGCGGTAGAGGTCCTCCAGGCTCGTCAGCTCCCGGCTGAACGCGGCCTCGTCGGAGAGCTTTGACATGTCGTAGTGGTGGTACGTGTGGTTGCCCACAAGATGCCCCTCGCGCAGCATCCGCCGGACAAGGTCCGGGTTCTGCTCGATGTAATTGCCGACGACGAAAAACGCCGCCTTCACGTTGTGCTTTGCCAGCGCGTCCAGGATCGGCTCCGTGCAGCCGTTTTCATAGCCCGCGTCAAAGGTCAGGTAGATCTTCTGTTCTGCCTCGTTCCCCAGATAGACCGCGTCGTACCGCCGCAGCGCCTCGGCAGAGGCGTTGCCGACCGGCGCCTTGCCCTCCGTGCGGAAGCTCAGCCCCCAGGAACCCGTTTCGATGGCGCGGCTCTGCTGAAACAGCGCCGGCAGCGCCGCGCAGAGCGCCAGCACTGCCGCCAGCGCCAGCACCAGCCGTCCGTATTGCCGGAAAAATCGTCTCATAACAACACCCCCGTCTATCCCTATGCGGAAAGACGGGGGTGTTATGCCTATAGGATCAGCACCAGCTGGTACAGCACGAACGCGGCCAGCCAGGCGACGCAGCACTGCGTAAGGGCGATCAGCGCGGCGCGCGGGGCGGAGCCGACCTCGCGGCGGATGGCCGCGATGGCCGCGACGCAGGGCGTGTACAGAAGCGTGAAGACGAGGAAGCTCAGCGCGGTCTTCGTCGTAAAGAGCGTGGACACGGCCGACGCGCCTAGCAGGATCTGCAGCGTACTGACGACGGATTCCTTCGCGATGAAGCCGGAGATCAGCGCCGTCGCGCAGCGCCAGTCGGCAAAGCCGAGCGGCGCGAAGATGGGCGCGAGCCAGCGGCCGATGATGGCGAGCAGACTCTGCTCGCTGCTGGTCACAACGTTCAGCCGCGCGTCAAAGCTCTGCAGGAACCAGATGACGATCGTGGCGAGGAAGATGACGGTGAACGCGCGCTCGATAAAGTCCTTCGCCTTGTCCCAGAGCAAAAGCGCGACGCTCTTGAGGCTCGGAAGACGGTAATTCGGCAGCTCCATCACAAACGGCACCGGCCGGCCACGGAAGGCGGACTTCAGCACCAGCGCGGAGAGAATGCCGAACAGGATCCCGAGCACATACAGCCCGATCATCACGAGCGCGGCGTACTTCGGGAAGAATGCCGCCGAGAAGAACGCGTAGATCGGGATCTTGGCCGAGCAGCTCATGAAGGGCGTGAGGAGGATGGTCATCGTCCGGTCACGCTCCGACGGCAGCGTCCGCGCCGCCATGACGGCCGGGACCGTACAGCCGAAGCCGATGAGCATCGGCACGATCGACTTGCCGGACAGGCCGATGCGCCGCAGCAGCTTGTCCATCACGAAGGCCACGCGGGCCATGTAGCCGGTATCCTCCAGAATGGACAGGAAGAAAAACAGCGTCACGATGATGGGCAAAAAGCTCAGAACGGAGCCGACGCCCTGGAAAATGCCGTCGATGATCAGACTGTGGACGACGGGGTTCAGCCCGTAGGCCGTCAGCGCCCGGTCGACGACGATGGTCAGGGCGTCAATGCCGGAGGCCAGCAGATCGCTCAGCGCCTGCCCGATGACGTGGAACGTCAGATAGAAGATCAGCAGCATCACGCCGATGAAGATCGGGATGGCCGTATATTTGCCCGTCAGGATCCGGTCGGCCCGGACTGAGCGCAGCCGCTCCTTACTCTCGTGCGGCTTGACGACACAGGCTTTGACCAGCGCCTCGATGAAGGTGTAGCGCATGTCGGCGATGGCCGCGTTGCGGTCAAGCCCGCGCTCGAGCTCCATCTGGACGATCGAGTGCTCGATGAGCTCCTTTTCATTCTGGTCCAGATGCAGCTGCTCCATTACGGCCTCGTCCCCGTCGATGACCCAGGTCGCGGCGAAGCGGACGGAGAGGCCCGCGCGCTGCGCGTGGTCCTCGATCTGGTGGCAGACGGCGTGGATGCAGCGGTGCACCGGGCCGGGCGCGCAGAAATCGACGACGGACGGCAGCTGCCGGGCCTGGGCCGTGCGGACCGCCGCCTCGATCAGCGCCTCAACGCCGTCGCCGGAGGCGGCGCAGATCGGGATGACCGGCACGCCCAGCTGCTGCGAGAGGCGGTCAGTGTCGATGCTGCCGCCGTTGCCGGTCAGCTCGTCCATCATGTTGAGCGCCAGCACCGTCGGCACGCGCAGCGTCAGCAGCTGCAGCGTCAGATAGAGGTTGCGCTCGAGATTCGTCGCGTCGACGATGTTGATGATGCCGTCGGGCTTGTTTTTCAGGATGAAATCGCGGGTCACGATCTCCTCCGCCGTGTAGGGGCGGAGCGAGTAGATGCCCGGCAGATCGACCACGGTGCAGTCCTTCTGCCCGCGGACGGGGCCGGATTTCTGGTCGACCGTGACGCCGGGGAAATTGCCGACATGCTGGTTGGAGCCTGTCAGCTGGTTGAACAGCGTCGTTTTGCCGCAGTTCTGGTTGCCGGCCAGGGCGAAGATCATTCGGCAGCCTCCTCAATGGTGATGTTGTGTGCGTCCTCCTTGCGGAGCGTCAGCGTGTAGCCGCGCAGAAACAGCTCCATGGGGTCGCCCATGGGCGCGATCTTATTCACGCGGATCTTTGTGTGCGGGATCAGCCCCATATCCAGCAGCCGGCAGCGGAGGATCCCCTCGCCGCCGACCTGCGTGATAACGCCGGAATGTCCGACGGAAAGCTCGTCAAGCGTCATGGCAGTCGTTCCTTTCCAGACCATGCGATGTGGTGTGTTCTGAATGTTAGGATAATCTAACTTGCACAAAAAAGCAAGAGAAAACCGATCGGTTTCGACAAAAAATCTGCGCCCGCCGCGCAGTTTACAAAATCGTCACGCCCTGCCCGGCCCGGTATGCTATGATATCCCTATGAGTAAGGAGGCCGACGCATGAACATTCTGTTTTTTCTGACGCCGAAGGCGATGTGCGCCTATATCGAAGCCGGGGATACCCTGCGGCAGGCCATGGAGCGGATGGAGCATTCCGGCTACGCGGCGCTGCCCGTGATCGATAAGAGCGGCAAATACTGCGGCGTCGTCACCGAGGGCGATCTGCTGTGGACGATCAAGCGCCTGTGCGTGATGGACCTGCGCCAGACCGAGGAGCATTCCATCTCCGAGATCGAGCACCGCCGCACCGTGCAGCCCGTGCGGGTCGACACGCGCGTGGAGGATCTGATCTCCGTGGCTGCCGACCAGAACTTTGTCCCCGTCGTCGACGACAAGGGCGATTTCATCGGCATCGTCACCCGCAGCCGGATCCTCAAATATTGCCTGCAGACCGGCTTCCTGCACGAATAATTTTCCAGTTTTCCTGTTTAAACCGCCGGGCTTTGGATCATACTTAGCCTCGGAGGTGCAAACAAATGCAAAACAACGAAAACCATCCGAATCGGAGGCGGATCCGGAACTTTTTCCGGGAAAAAGGCTACTACATCGTCCTGGGCCTGTGCGTATGCGCGGTAGGAGTCTCAGGCTGGCTGTTCGTATCCAACGCCGTATCCGAAAAGAGATCCCTGCAGAGTGAAACATTGTCCATCGCCACGAGCGCGGAGGATCCGCAGGCCAGCAGGTCGTCCGGCGGTAAGACGGCCCCGACGACCGCTCCGGCCGCCGAAGAGACCGCGCCTGCCGCCGCCATGACGGACGATTCCGTCCGTGAAGCGGCCGCGAGCGTCCGCGTCTGGCCGGTCTCTGGCGAGGCGCAGGCGGCCTACAGCGTCGACGCGCTGCAGTACAACGCCACGACGCAGGACTGGCGCACGCACGCGGGCGTGGATCTGACCGCCGCGGTCGGCACGCCGGTCCGCGCGGCCGGCTCCGGCGTGGTGACGGCGGTCTATGACGACGAGTATCTCGGCACGACCGTCATCGTCAATCACCCCGACGGGCACGTCTCGCAGTATTCCAACCTCGCCGTCATGCCGTCCGTCTCGGCAGGCGACAGCGTGGAGGCCGGGCAGACCATCGGCGCCGTCGGCGCCACCGCCCTGCTGGAGATCGCGGACGAGCCGCATCTGCACTTCGCCGTCTACGCCAACGGCGACACCATCGACCCCGCGGAATTTATCCGATGACCGCAAAAAAACACGCCGCAGCAGCCGCTGCGGCGTGTTTTTGTTTCAGATTAAACGGGCCGGATGGCCGACAGGTCATAGGGCGTGGTCTGGTAGACGAAGTAGTTGAGCCAGTTCTGGTAAAGAAGATTCGCGTGGCTGCGCCACGAGACCACGGGCGGCTTCGTGTCGTCATTGTCCGGGTAATAGTTTTCCGGCACGTGGATGGGCAGCCCCGCATTTTTGTCGCGCAGATATTCCGCCTCCAGCGTCCTCGCGTCATATTCGGAGTGGCCGGTGATGAAGATCTGCCGGCCGCCCTCGGTCGCCATGGCGTAGACGCCCGCCTGCTCGCTCGAAGCGAGGATCTTCAGCTTGCTGCAGCGCTCGATATCCTCGCGCCGGACGGTCGTATGCCGCGAATGCGGCACCATGAACACATCGTCAAAGCCCCGCATGAGCATCGACGAGCGCCGCTCGACCCGGTGCGGATAGACGCCGAAGAGCTTTTCGGACAGAGCGGTCTTGTTGATGCCGTAGTGGTAATACAGCGCCGCCTGCGCGCCCCAGCAGATGTGGAACGTGCTGTGGACATGCGTGCGGCTCCACTCCATGATCCGGCAGAGCTCCGGCCAGTATTCGACCTGCTCAAACGGCATCTGCTCCACCGGCGCGCCCGTGATGATCAGACCGTCGAACCAGCGGTCCTTCACGTCCTCAAACGTCTGGTAGAACTTGAGCAGATGCTCGCGCGAGGTGTTTTTGGACTCGTGGCTGTCCGTATGGATGAGCTCCAGCTCGACCTGCAGCGGCGTATTGCCGAGCAGGCGCGACAGCTGCGTCTCCGTGGCGATCTTCGTGGGCATCAGATTCAGCACGAGGATCTGCAGCGGGCGGATGTCCTGCGTGACGGCCCGGGTCTCGTTCATGACGAAGATATTCTCTTCTGCCAGCGTCGCGGCGGCCGGAAGGCCGTTCGGGATCATAATAGGCATGGCGTGGGTTCCTTTCTATTAGCGGTACGTGCTGCGCGGGGATGGATGTGCTTACCGGAGCGCCTGGTCAAGATCGGCAATCAGATCCTCCGCGTCCTCCAGTCCGCAGGAGTAGCGGATGAGATCCTCGCGGACGCCGGCGGCCAACAGCTCCTCGGCGTTCATCTGCCGGTGGGTCGTCGAGGCCGGGTGCAGGCAGCAGGTGTGCGAATCGGCGACGTGCGTCTCGATGGCCGCGACCTGGAGCTTGCTCATCACGGCCTCCGCGGCGGCCCGGCCGCCCCTGACGCCGAAGCTCACGACGCCGCACGAGCCGTTCGGCAGATATTTCTGCCCGAGCTCGTAATATTTGTCGCCCGGCAGACCGCAGTACTGCACCCAGGAGACGTTTTCATGCCGCTGCAAAAATTCAGCGACCCTCTGCGCATTTTCACAGTGGCGCTGCATCCGCACGTGCAGGCTTTCCAGCCCGAGGTTCAGATAATACGCGTTCTGCGGCGACTGCACGGCGCCAAGATCGCGCATCAGCTGCACGGTGGCCTTTGTGATGTATGCACCGGCAAGACCGAAGCGCTCGGTATAGGTCACGCCGTGGTAGCTCTCGTCGGGAGTGCACAGGCCGGGGTATTTGTCGGGGTATTTCGTCCAGTCGAACCGGCCGGAATCGACGATCGCGCCGCCGAGTGCGCCCGCGTGTCCGTCCATATATTTTGTGGTGGAGTGGACGACGATATCCGCGCCCCATTCGAACGGGCGGCAGTTGATCGGCGTGGCGAACGTGTTGTCGAGGATCAGCGGTACGCCGTGGCGGTGGGCCGCGGCGGCGAATTTCTCAATGTCCAGCACGGTCAGCGCGGGATTGGCGATGGTCTCGCCGTACATGGCCTTCGTGTTGGGGCGGAAGGCGGCGTCCAGCTCCTCCGGGCTGCAGTCGGGGTCGACGAACGTGACCTCGACACCCATGCGCTTCATCGTGACGGAGAAGAGGTTGAAGCTGCCGCCGTAGATGCTCGACGAGCTCACCAGATGGTCGCCCGCGCCGACGATATTGAAGACAGAAAAGAAGATCGCCGACATCCCGGAGCCCGTCAGCATGGCGGCTGTGCCGCCCTCAAGCGCGGCGATGCGCGCCGCGACGGCGTCGTTCGTCGGATTCTGCAGACGGGAATAGAAATAGCCGCTCGCCTCCAGATCGAAGAGCTTGCCCATCTCGGCGCTGCTCTCGTATTTGAAGGTGGTGCTCTGAATGATGGGGATCTGGCGGGGTTCGCCGTTTTTGGGGCTGTAGCCTGCCTGTACGCAGCGCGTACCGAGTCCGGGTCGTGCCATAAGGAGCTCCTTTCACAATCGGAAATACGGGCGCTCTCGCGCCCGTACCTTCATTTTACCTGAAAATTGCCGGAATGTCCAGCGTATTGTGCCTCCGGGCACAGATCCGGGGCTCCCCCCGCAAGAAGGGAAACCAGCTGTCGCCGGAGGCGACTGATGAGGTGGACAGTGCCGCGTAAACGAAACCGCTCCCACCTCATCCGTCACGGCTTCGCCGTGCCACCTTCCCCTCATAGGGGAAGGCTT